>ENA-OURV01000375-OURV01000375.1-human-gut-metagenome-genome-assembly--contig:-NODE-375-length-38413-cov-6.640727_pt1 | contig 38413 bp, 36 predicted proteins | sample MGYA00242141_ERZ509072 | MGnify/ENA primary metagenome ERZ509072 (study PRJEB26280, sample SAMEA2338763) | human gut metagenome | biome: human gut; feature: human-associated habitat; material: faeces... | reverse complement strand
AAAGAAATGTGATTAAATTATTTGTATTCATTTCTGGCAAAGGCCAATGTGGAAGCACTGGCCTTAGGAAAAAAAGAAAAAGTATTCATTAAAAAAATAATATTAATATTATGAGAAATATCATTTTCGTATTATGCATGTGCATGATATCATGTACTCATGTATCTGAGCGTATACAGAATGAAGCGAAAGACATTATTTCATTTTCTGGTTCTATTGCTGAAAATAATGATTCATTATTTGATGTCAGATATATCAAACTGGAAACGAATGCGTCTTGTCTGCTTGGAACTATCGGACAAGTGGAAACGGTATCCGACTCTCTTCTGTTCATATTGGATATTAGGAATTCTTGCCTTTATGCATTTTCCCAGGAAGGTAAATACTTGGCCAGTATAGGAACAAAAGGTGATGGTCCCGGAGAATATATTCATCCGTATTCGTTTTTCGTTGACTATTTGCAGAATCGTATAGGTGTTGTTGACATTGGCAGACAAAAGGTCATATATTATCGTTTGAAAGATTTTTTATTCCAATCGGAAAAAAGATTGCCATTTCAAACAAATTGTTGTGCTGTTGCAGAAAATGGTAACATTCTTTGGAATAGTATAGGGTATGACTCGAATCAAATGGGAGATAATTATTTTGTGTTGACAGATAGTGCTTTTCAGATACTTGGGACGGCGGTTGAAAAGCAATTTAAAAGTGGATACGCCTCTGGAGACTCACGTAATGTTTATACATTTCAAGGCAAGACGTATGCGTATTCTCCTTTTGATCTGAGTGTTTGGGAAATCGGAGACAGCATCATGGATAAAAGCATTCAACTGGAGCTGGACAATCATACTGCTCCCCCTTATTCATTTCTTATGGAAAAAAGCAATGGCGGGCAAAATCCTTATTTTAAGGCTCTTGAAGAGTCTGATTATGTCTCTTATTATACAATCCGGGAGTTTGCTGATTATTGCAGTGTGTTATATATTGTCAATAATGAAAGATTTGCCGGCTTCTATGATAAACGTACACAGTCTTCTTATTTATATACAGTGGAGCAACTGGGAAAAATGTTCAAAGTGGGTGAAATGAATTATCTGGTTTCCGGTTCTTTTGATGAATATAGTGTGTTTCCATTAGAAACTTCAAGTTTATTGGAAAAGAAGTCTGACGGTTTTTCCTTTAATAAGGATCTGGATATTTTGTTACAGGATGTTTCCCCGGAGGATAATCAGATACTGATGTGCATTCGCATGAGGTAGCCGATGGTTTGCTGCATAGAAATAAAATCAAAGAATCAGTCTGGATTGAAACTATGAGAAGGAACTCTTTTAAGACAACAGCTACATTAGCATTCATAGTTTTTTGTGTCGGATGTACTGAAGTCAGGGACATCTATTATTCTGATGATATTAAAATTACAGATGGAGTAGAAGTACCACATCGGACATTAAACGGAAAGCTGCTGATATCAGAACTCTTGGGTGTTTCTTATATAGAAGTGGTTGGCAATTATCTTTTGGCATTCACTCCAAAATTAAACAACTTGTTTCATATTTATGATGCAAATGGTAAATACATTACAGAAATAGGAATAAAAGGAAATGGTCCAAATGATTTTGTCAATTGTAAGCCGAGCGGTCAATCCTGTGTAAATAAAGGAGTATGTAATATATGGATAAACGATGTGTCATCCGCAGAATTAAAAAGAATTGACCTGAATGAAAGTATCAGGATGGGGCGATGTATAATTGATAAGCGATTGCCAGTAATCCCGATGTCTGCCAACTCTTTTTATATGAATGATTCAGTAGCTATGCAAGAAGTATTGACTGAAAACAATTATAAATGGGTTTCCTCTAGTAATGGAAGAATTTTGACAGAAGATCCTTGTTATAAAATTAAGATGTCATCACCTTATAGTTGTTATAGTAACATTTCTCGCATAGATGAATGTGAAAATCTGATTGTGTCTGCTATGCATTATATAAATCAGATAAATTTTTACAATTATAAGACGGGGAAACGTTTTTCTGCTTGTGTCGGGAGTATAACTGCAAGCCAAAATATATTGGATAAAGAAACCGGGTTGAGCAAATGGGTGTATTATGCGGATTTGCAAGTAACAGACAAGAATATATATGCTTTATATTTAAATCAGGATTATAAAGATGCCTATGAAAAGAAAAAGAAGGTAGAGCTTCATGTTTTTGGTAAAGATGGTACACTTCATGAAATCTTGTCCTTTGATCAGTATATTATAGGAATATCTGTAGATATGTCTCATGGCATATTATATGGTCTCTCTTATGATGATTGTATATATGCATATGATATAAGAAATAACGGAAGGTTTGTCGCTTCGCAGAGAGTATAATGAAAATAAAGAATAGCAATAAGTAATGATGAATATGAGAAAGTTTTTAAAAACCACTTTAGCAATAATATTGATTGCAGGAGCAGGAATTATTGCCTATAATATGCAAAAAACAGAAACCTTGTCTGAACAGGCTTGTGATAATGTGGAAATAATCAACTATGCCCATGCAGAAATAAAGGGTATGTCTGATATTCCGGACACGCTTCTTGGAGATAAGAAGTATATATTCCTGGATAACGGGAACAGCGATACGTTTGTCAGCATGATTACAAAAGTCGCGATGACAGACAACCGTATTTATGTTTTGGATCCTAAACTGTCTAAAGTCGTTGTATTCGACAGTAAAGGAAAGGGAGTTGGACAAGTGGGTTGCAGGGGGCAGGGAAAGTCTGAATATGTCAGTATCACAGACTTCTGTTTGTCGGACAATGGAGACATATACCTGATAGACGGAGTGCAGAAGAAGCTTCTGGTCTTTGACAGCCGGTTACGTTTTAAGGAAAGCAAGATGCTTCCGTTTGATGCGGAAGCGATTAAGGTTCTTCAGGATGGGAATATATTGTGGGGACTGTGTCCTTGGAATTTAGGGAAGTGTAGCGGCAAGAAGATTGCCGTTACAGACAAGAACCTGAATGTAATGGAGGGGCTGATAGATTTTGATGAGTATACAGACCCTTCCTACATCTTTTCTTTTATCAAGATTATAGAGACTGACGTTTGCCTGAGTTACAACAGAGAAATCGATAGCCATATATATGTGTTCAATAAAAACGGTACTCTCCGTCAGGTGTTGCTTTTTGACTTTGGCGATATGGATGTTCCGGATGAAAAGAAGAAAAACATAGAGAAAAATCTGAGGGACTTTGAACGTTATTGTTGCCTGATAAGTTTTGCAGCCGTGACAGACAGAATTGTGGCTGGACAATTGAAGAAGTTCGGAAAAACAGTACCGTTCATATACGACCGTTTGCACAATGTCAGCTATGAGGGAGAGGGGCATGATATTCCTACCTATACAACGGCAACGGATTATGAAAAGTCATATTGGATTACTTATCTGGATGCTGTTACGGACAATCGTCAGTATGTTGTACCGGATTCTGTAAATGAATACCTGAAGAATGAAGGTATGGTGTTATGTCTTCAGAAACTTGAATAGCCATGTCTTCCATTACGATAAATATTAATGATTTTAGGATTTCATTTTGTTTTTATTCAAATTGAACTAATTTAAGTATTAAGATAGGGTCTAGGGGTTTTTCTTTTATAGATAGCTCCTATTCCTTATTCTATATGGATTTAAATTTGTAATATTATAGATATGCATAAAATATTTATTATATTTATTACAACTTTTTTATTGATTACATTAGTTGATTGTACCTCCCGAAAAGGTGAAAGCCAGTCTGTAGTGGAGGTCGTAGATTTCGGTAATGTGCAAACTTGCAAAAGTTCGGAACTGATAAGAGTAGAACGCTTTCTTCCTTTGGAGACATCCGATCGCTCTTTGTTTGGAAGTATAGATCAGCTGGAGGTGTGGAAAGACCGGATTTATTTTGGATCGACCGCTCCGATGGCTCGCTGTACATACTGGACCGTATGATGTCGAAGCTGTTGAGGTATGATTTGGAAAGCCTGGATTACGAGGAAGAGATTAAACTTCCTGACTTGGCTCCGTTAGCTTTCTGTGTTCCTACAGAGGGCGATTATCTATATTATTTCCCTTTACGGAAGAATGACCTTTTCTGCGGAAAGCAATATGTGAAGGCAGATAAGGAGGGTAATGTATTGTCTACTGCTTATGATGCACCGGCTTCCGGAAAGATATTGCATGGGAATGCGGCTCCGTTTTATAGTTATGGAGGCAAGATACGTTTTTGCCCCTATTTTTCGAACCGGATTTATGAATGGATGAATGATTCGTTGAAGGTGTGCCGGGAGATGAAATGGGGAAATAGAACTTTACCCGAAACTGCTGTCTTTGAAAAATCGGAAGATTCGGGAGATGTGATGCGTGAGATCTTGTCGAGCGATTATATCCGTTTTCTGTATGTATATGAAAACCGGGCTGCCTTAGCTGTGAAGTATTATGTTCAGAAAGATCTGTATTTGTCGCTTTATAACAAGTCTTCGGGGCAGGTTGCCAACGTGAAAGCCGCTGCCGTGCAGGATGATTTGGGGCTGGGCGGTTTGTTTCCTATGCCAGTCGGTACGGATGAGGATTTGCTGGTTGGCAGCCTTTCGTTGCTTGATATGGAAGAGAAAATTATCTCTCCAGAGTTGAAGGCTTGTTTGAAGCAGGCAGATGAAGAAGGAAATCCGGTGTTGGTATTTTATAATTTAAAATAAGAACGGAAGCAAAGCACAATATAAAGATACAACCTTTGTATGTGTACATATAAACATTGCAAGATTGTATTAAGCTGAAGTATACCCTATAAGAATACATAGTTTCGACTAAGTGAAAGAAGAAGACCATGTCTATGTGGATAGAACATTTCCGGTTTAGAATCTGGTAAAGGAGGGAAAAATCTACTACCTTGGCTATCTGACCATTTCGGAAAGAGATTTCTAATTTCAACCTTAAAGAACTATTCAATCCTGTATTTCAGCTGAACAGCAAATAGAATAGTTATTTTAGTGATATTGTCTTATGAGAAATAATCTTACTTTTATCTTGATATATTCCATTGCAACTTTGTTTTTGGGGGGATGTAACTCTGTGTCCAAAGAAGTGTATCCTCGTTATGCGGATTTTCCGGAAGTGAGAACTCTGTCGCAGGTGAAAGCCATCTCTTGTGATAGTGTCTATCTGCGCTATCCATACCGGGTGGAGATAAAGGATAGTCTTGCAGTCATTCTTGACCTGCATCCGGAAAGCTGCTTTCTTCACGCATTTACTTATCCGGATTGGAAGTATGTTGTTTCATTTGGCAGGCGTGGCGAAGGCCCTGATGAGATTCTTTCTGCCGAGCGTGTCCGTATCATTTCTCCTGATTCCGTATGGGTACTTGATTCCAACCGGAGACAGATAACCCGCTGGCGTATATCCGCTTCGTCAGGCAATGTCGAACGTGCGGAAGAAATACTTTTGGATGAACGCCTTATACGCACACTGGACTTTTGCAAGACAGATGGAGGTTTTCTGGTAACAGACTATACGGGTAATTACCGTTACCATGTATTGGATGCACACGGGCAGATAAAAGAAAGCGTAGGTTCCATTCCTACGGAAAAGGTTGTAGCCGATGATGGGAGAATGGCTCTGGCTCAGGCCTGGCGCAGTTTTATGGACTACAATCCAGAGAACGGTGTGCTGGCCATGGTGACCCAACTGGGCGAAGTCATTGAGGTGTTCAACCTGAAGACGGGGGAGCACAGGGAGTACTACGGCCCGGCAGGCGAACCGGTGTTCTCCGTATCCGGCAGCGAGGCGATCTCCAGGGGCATAAAAGGCTTCAATGAGGTGGTGGTGACCGATTCCTGTATCTGTGCGGTGTTCGACGGCACTACCTTTGAGGAACGTGTCAGGGCTTTCCGTTCGGATAAGGAACTTCCGGACGGAGGACAGTCGGTCTATGTGTTTGGCCTTGAAGGAAATCCGTTAAAGAAGCTGAAGCTTGACCATTCCGTTTTTGGTCTTTCCATAAATAAGGAGGGGCTTTATGCCACCAGTACGGACACGGACTGTCCTGTCATCAGGATATGTAGGTTCTGATGCTCCGTCCGGGGTCTGTTGACTTTCCTGCTTTCGTTGCAATCGTTGTGATGTGTTGATAAGACAACGTTTCAGATTAAGGTATGCAATGCGAATGTAGGATTCAGATTATCTGTCGGTTTCTGTGTGAGAACAGCAGCTTGTAGCCTTTTCCCCGTATGGACTTTATTTCGATGCCTAATTCCGCAACATTGTCTTTCAATTGTTTGATGGAATGGTATGCTCTGTCTTTTGCTCCATTGGTTTCCTCTTTCAGGTGATAAAGCCTGCATATTTCAGAATAGCTCAGGAAAAAGTGTTTGTCGACAATGAATTTCTGAAAAAACCTTAATGCTTCTCCTCTCAGTATTACGGTCTTTCCGGCATGTTCTATCATGTGGTTCTGCGGATTCCACTGGTAGCCATCGGTCAATTTCATCCATTTTTCTGTCTGGACTTTCCGGGGTATGACTGGTGTAACATTTCCGGTTTCAGGCAATTCCTGAAGCGGAATGTCGGTCATGTTCTTCTTGCGGCGCCTTGTGTAGAGGAAGCAGACGGCCAGGGCTACACTTGCCATGAAAACCACCGCATAGGTGTACGTGTTCTGCAAGGGGACATAAAACGGAATGTGTATATAAGCCTGTAATACGATATCTGTGGTGGAGATGGTATCTTTCCTGTAGACGCATTCCTGTACCAGTATGACAGACTTTCGGCAACTTTCATCACCGGAAAAGAAGTTCTTACCATTGAATGTATAGCCTATGGCAGTACTGATGTTCCGGTTGATTTTATGCGCTCCGTCCCTGAAAAGGCTGTCCAGTTGATGTCTGGACGGAGATGTTGCTATAAGGTAGTTCTGGTCGTACCAGTCCTTTTTATCTTCCACCGACAGGCTGTTTGGGGAATTTTCCTGTCTGTATTGCATGCAGAACTGTTTGATAAGCAGTTTTTTTTCTGTGCGGATGGCATGGCTGAATGTATCCTGACACCTTTCGGTGATGCGTGTCCTTTCCTTTTCCGCATTGGAATAAATGATGACTGTCGCCAACAGTAAGATGGCGATATAGGGTATTATGTGCTTCATCCTGCTCCTGCTCATAGAAATGTTCTTCGGTTTCTGAATTTTATCTGAATCTTTTCTGAAATCTTCCTGAAAAATCAATGCTTAAATATCTGATTCTCATTTATGTATTGGTTTTTTCAGATTTTTCTCGGTATCAGTTTCCTGTTTATTCCATAACTTTGTGACAAAGTTAAAAATAAAATTGTGAAGCGATATGAAAAAGTTGTTACTTTTTATGGCGGTAGCCGTGATGAGTCTTTATGGCTATGTCTCGTTTGTAGAATACACAGGATCTGCCGGAATGAGTGAATTGATGCTGGAGAATGTTGAGGCATTGGCCCAGGGCGAAGGAGGAAACTATGTCTGTTATGGTTCCGGTGATATTGATTGCCATGGTATGAAAGTATGGGTAAAGTATGAAGGCATCAGATAGTGAGTTATTGAGTGATACAGTCAGTCTTGAGCATGAAGATATATTCAAAATGGTTGCTTCTCTCTGCTTTTCTGGCAGTTTGTGTGTCCTGTCGGGAAAGCAGGCACAATCAGATGGAACGTCTGGTGCAGGAATGGAACGGCAAGGAGATAAGATTTCCCTCACATCCGGTGTTCACGCGTTTCGTCACAGATACGGTTCCTTATAGGATTCCAAAAAACGACTACAAGGTAGTGGTCTTTGTCGATTCTGTGGGCTGTATCAGTTGCAAGCTTCAACTGCCTAAGTGGAAGGAGTTTATGCATGAGGTGGATTCTCTGTGCGAGGGGAAGGTTTCTTTCGTGTTCTTTTTCCAGTCGGCCGACGTAAAGGAACTGCGCTACATCCTTCGGCGCGACGGTTTCTCGCTGCCTGTATGCATTGACGCGGACGATTCGTTCAACTCGCTGAATCATTTTCCCGGTGAGATGATGTTCCAGACCTTTCTTGTTGACTCGGAAAACCGTGTGAAAGTGATAGGTAATCCTATTCACAATTTGTCGGTAAAGGATCTTTACCTGAAGGAATTGGCAGGAATAAAAAGCGATCCGCTTCCCGTTACCACAGTTCACTCTGACTCCGTGGAGTATCACTATGGAACGGTAGGTGAAAATCAGACGGAAAGTAAAAAGGTCATTCTCCATAATACAGGCAAAGAGGTGTTCCGTATCAAGGGAGTCACCACGTCTTGTGATTGTATGACGGTAGAATACGGATGGGATGAGATACAGCCTGGTGAAAGTGTCGTTCTGACGGTGAAATATAAAGCTGAGGAGCCAGGCGATTTCTGGCGTACGATAACGATATATGGCAATATCCCGGACCAATCCATTACTCTGGATTTTTGGGGAACTGTCAGAAAGTGAGAGATAAAAAAGAGTGGAAACATGAATTACGTGTCTGCAAACAATGAATATCATGTTCCACTCCATGTTAAACCCGTCCAATCGAAGGAGGTGTTACCGATGCAAAGATAATTATTATTTTGAAGTACTACAAATCGGGGATTTGTTGCTTCGTAGAGAGAGCTGGATATTTAATTTTAACATTCAAAAATTGAAATAATGATGAAAAAGAATTTTATTAAAGCTGCTTTCGTTGCAGCATTTGCATCTATTGCAGGTTATGGTGTATATACATCACAGCAGAAAGTTGAAATGTCAGATCTGGCAATGGCTAATGTGGAAGCGTTGGCTAATGATGAAAGTTCGGTGACATGTGTGTATGACAAAGGAGATACATGTATGGTTGGTTCAACCCCAGTTAAGGATTATGATGAAGATGATGATGATTCTTGGTTTTAATTGTTAATTATAGCATCATTGCAATAATCAATAGTATTGCAATGATGCTGTTATAATTATATGAATATGAAGAATATTATAATATTGTCTTTAATTTTGCTTTGTGTTGGGTGTTCTTCACGTGAGGATATAAAGCTCAATGATATACAGGTTGAATTTACAGATTTTGCAGAAACAGACTCTTTATTATTTGTTAGTTTGTCTGATAAAGTTATTGAGGAGCCTTCAGAGATGGGATTATGGAATAATAGTTTGATTATTAATGATTTTAATAGAAGTGGGGATAATTTTATTTCATTTTATTCTTTAGAAAAAAATGAAATAATTGAAACTCGAATGAATAAAGGAATGGGACCAGGTGAAATGTCATCATGCAATATTCATATTTCAGGGGATAATTTGTGGTTATATGATATGGGGAAATCAAAAATTCTTTGCTTTCCTCTTTTAGAAATATCAAATGACAGATTAAAACTGCTCCAATATGAACTTTCAAGGTATTATTATGATGTTGCAATGTTAAATGATACTATTATGGTGGGTTCAAATGATCTTTCCATAGACAAAAAAATATCTTTTGTAAATATTAAAAATGGTGATATAAGGTATTCAGGTGAATATTCATATGTTAACACGAATATTCCTATGTCTGCATTTATTGATGCATGTAGCAGTTATATAGAAGTCAATCCAAAAACGAAAGATATATTGTTGGCTTATCGCTATACAGATGTAATAGAAATTTATGATTGTGAAGGGAATCTGAAGAATTCAGTTCATGGTCCTGATTGTTTTGATATAAAATTTCAACCAGGTTCATCTGGAATGCGTAAGACAAAGGAGACCAGAAAGGCTTTTGTTAATACTTATGTAACAGAGAAACACATATATTTATTGTATTCAGGTTGTACAAGGGAAGAAAAGAATTGGTCTAACGGGAATGAAATTTTTGTGTATTCATGGAGCGGAGTACCAGAAAAACGATATATTTTGAATCAGCCAGTTTACTCGTTTGCGGTAGATGAATGTAATGAATGTATTTATAGCTATTCTTTAGAGAGTAGTGAATTAATAAAGGCTGTTATGTAGCTATAATTATATGGTAGGTGTGTATTTGCTGGCAATGATTATTTTGAAGTACAACAAATCGGGGATTTGTTGCTTCGTAGAGAGAACTGGAAATTTAATTTAAACATTCAAAAATTGAAATAACGATGAAAAATAATTTTATCAAAGTTGCTTTCGTTGCAGCATTTACATCTATTGCAAATTATGGTGTATATACATCACAGCAGAAAGTTGAAATGTCAGATCTGGCAATGGCTAATGTGGAAGCGTTGGCAAATGGAGAGAGCGGTACAAATACAACATGGTGATGTAGAGGAAGTATTAATAAATGTTATGCCAAGTGTGGGTTATGTGGGACTGAAATAGGCCCCTCTAAAGGAACTTTAACGGGAAGTCATTCTTGTCCTTTGTGAAAATAGAGTGATATCATGCTCGTATTATAGTGTATTTATGAAAATGAAGAAGTTGTTTTTTTACTTGTTTTTATTGGTATTTCTGAGTGCTGCGGGATGTGCTAAAAAGAATGCGTCGGCCTATTATTCCAATGGTGTCAAACCGGATAGCGTTTACACCGTGGAAGTTCATACATTGAATGACTCTTCCATATGGCGTTTCCCTTTGCAGATGGAATGTACTGATTCTTTACTCGTGATACTGGACTATATGGATGATTGTTATTTTCATGTGTACACATTGTCCGGGAATCCGAAAGGGAAGTTTGCCCGTAAAGGGCAAGGGCCTGGCGAACTTTTGTTTAGTGTAGGGTCCGGCTGGGAATTGGCCATGGATACGACTTTATGTATTTATGAGCCGGTCTACGGATTGGCAGAAGGAACTGTCCCGGCATTTGTCGTAGGTAACGAAAAAAACTCAGTTGGGATTTGAAGATGCTTATGCGGGAAACGAGTTTATTTATGCGCTGCTGCATGAGAAAGGAGATGCGATGGAGCCTGAATCGGTCATTGTGTTTGACTGGCAGGGGAACGCTGTTAAGGAAATGCGGACCGGTCAGCGTTTGGCACGTTTTTGTGTGGACGAGACGCATAATGTCATTTATGCACTGGCATCGGATGAAGAAAACGGCTATAAGTTGGTACGTATTTGCAGTGATTAAATAATTTGAAAATGCAAGGAAGATACGATGTGAAGAAGTGGTTTGATGTTTTGTTGAATTTGGTATTCGGGGGGATATGCCTGTTTTTGCTATGGATTTTGGCACAGGTGTTTGTCTTTGCTTCTTTTCGGATACCGAGTGATTCCATGTCGCCTGAACTCAAGGAAGGAGATTTTGTGTTGGTATGGAAGCCGCTTGTGGGGGCTCGTCTCTTTAATTTGCACAAGTCGCTCAATCTGGAGCAGACAGAGATTTACCGTATTCCGGGCTTCAGAAAGATACGGCGCAATGATGTGGTGGTATTCAACTTCCCGCACCCCAACGACTGGAGCCATATAGAGATGCATATTCTGAAATATTATATAAAGCGTTGTATCGGACTGCCTGGGGATACGCTTTCAATTCATGGCGGGATCTTTCATATAGCCGGTGTGGCTTCTCCTCTGGGAAATCTTGCGTCTCAAAAACGGATTGGACAGATGAAGGCAGAAGATTTTCCTCAGGAAGTGTTTCAGAGTTTTCCCTATGATTCTTTACTGAACTGGAATATAAAGAATTTTGGCCCGTTGTATATTCCAAAGGCCGGGAGTGAGGTGAAAATGGATCGTACCGGCTGGGTACTTTACCATAAGCTGATAGAGTGGGAACAGGGAAAAGATCTGATTTTCCGGGGATCATCGGTATTACTGAATGACAGTGTGATAACTACTTACCGTTTCCGTAAAAACTATTATTTTGTTGCCGGAGATCGTGGGGAGAATTCACAGGATTCACGCTACTGGGGCTTACTTCCGGAAGAGTATATCGTGGGAGTGGCTTCAAGGATATGGAAATCGGTAGACCGGTATACGGATAAGGTACGCTGGGACAGAGTATGGAAAGCAATAGAATAGATGGTATAATGAAGAACTGGGTATACAGACTGGCGGCATGGTTCGCAGGAGGATTACTTTTGGGCTGTGTGGTGGCAACTGTGATGGTGGATGATCCTGTTGTGCCTGCCGGTTTGCAGGGAAAGCAGTGGATATGGCTGTCAGAAGCGCTGTTGGTGGCATTGCCGTTTTGGGCAGCAGGGGGAATTTTGAATTTTCGTTTCACAGTGCATATTGTATCAGAGGTCGCGGAATGGGTGCTGATGTTTGGGGGAGCGGTGCAGGCATTGCTTGGCCTGGGACAGATTGCCGGGTTATACCCGTCGGGGCATTCGCTTTTTGTGCTGACAGGAACGTTCTATAATCCCGGTCCTTATTCCGGGTATCTGGCAGCCATTCTACCCGTTGCTTTATACAGAATGCTTTCTGTGAATGGACGGACGGGCCGTAGGGCGAAAGTGGAATATTATGTTTCGTTGTGTGTGGTGATGCTTGTCCTTTGTGTACTTCCGGCCGGGATGAGCCGGGCAGCATGGCTTGCAGCCTTTGTTTCCTGCGGATATGTTACTTTTCGTATATATGGTGACCGGATAAAATTTTTTATACTGAAATATAAGTATGCTGTTCTCGGGGTTCTGTTGTCGGGAATTTTTCTGGCCGCAGGAGCCTATCTGATGAAGCGTGACTCGGCTGACGGGCGTCTGCTGATCTGGAAGATAACAATGCGGGCTATTGCGGATAACCCGATGGGAGAGGAGAGAGGAAGAACTTTCTCTGCCTTGTATGGAGATGCTCAGGAGGAGTATTTTATGGAGGGAAAGTTTTCGGATGCGGAGGCTTGGGTGGCCGGATCTCCTGATTTTGCTTTTAATGAGTTTCTGCAGATTGCAGCCGAACGGGGAATATGGGTGGCTGTGGCAGTGGTTGTCTGGTTGCTTGTACTGCTTGGCTTTGCCGGGAAAAGGAAACGTCTGACCGGTATGGGAGGATGTCTGGTATCACTGATGGTTTTTGCTTCTTTCTCTTATCCTTTGCATATTCCGGCTATTGTTTCGGTCTGGGTATTGACGGTCATGGTGCTCATGGGGGAATGGCTTGTAGCCATAAGACCGGAAAAACTTGCAAAAGTGGTTTTGCTGCTTGCGGCATTGGCTGGCTTGGGAGCTTCTGTAAGTATACACAGGGTATATGAGGAGCGGGTACAGGCTGCACGTGAATGGATGCCGTTGAGAGGGCTGTATCGGGCGGGTGATTATCAGGCTGCCGTGAAGGCGTATGAGAAACTGTATAGCCGGATGAACTGGAACGATGATTATTGTTTTGAATATGGGAGGGCACTTTATCGGCTTAAGTGTTATGAGAAGGCGGAAGAGGAACTGAAACGGGCGTTGACGGTGAGTGGTGATCCGATGATATTGAATCTTTTGGGGAGGAATGCTCAGGATAAAGGGGAGTTTGAAAAGGCGGAGGAGTTTCTGATACGTTCTACTCACAGACTGCCGGAACGTATTTATCCTTACTATCTGCTGGTGAAACTGTATGCCGTGCCGGAATATTACAGTCGGGAAAAATTGGTGAGGGCAGCGGAGAAGGTGCTTTATAGTGAGCCGAAGGTGAACTCAACGGCTGTCAGGGAAATGCGTCAGGAGGTGAGAAGTATTTTAAATGAAAGGAAATAATTGTATGGGAAAGATCTTTGGCTGGGGTGTAGTCTGGATGTTGCTGCTGTTTGCAGGCGGATGTTCTACTGGTGAAGAAAGGCAGTTGGATGAGGCTCTGAAGCTGGCCGGTGATAACCGGAAGGAGCTTGAAAAGGTGCTGGATTATTATGCTGGTGACAGTCTGAAACTCCGGGCTGTACGTTTTCTGATAAGGAACATGCCGGGGTGTTATGGCTTTCCGGAATCCGGGCTTTCCGGTCTGGCTTCTGTATATCAGGCTTATGACTCTGTGAACAGGGTATTTGACTATCGGATATGTGCAGAATGGGGGAAGGAAATCGACCGTCTGCAGGAAAGAATTCCCGGAATTTCTTCCGGATGTTGGGTGGCAGACTTGTCTGCCGTGAGTTCTTCTTATCTGATCAGTGAAACAGAACGTTCTTTCGATGCCTGGGAGAGAAACGTGTATGCTTCGCAGATTTCTTTTGATGATTTTCTGGAGTATGTGTTGCCTTACCGCCGCTTGAATGGCCTGGTGGCTGACGGGATCAGGGATACATTCTATTACCGGCACATGGGAAAATATTATGCTTCGGCCGGACACTCGTGGAAGGAGGATACGGATTCACTGCTCTATGAATACCGTTCTCTGGTACATTCTCAGTTTTTCGGAACCCGGATTCCTTTGGTGGATGCTGTTACGTTCGAACGGTTGAAGCGTGGCTTGTGCATTCACAGGTGCTGGTATAATTCTCTTTTGTTGTCTGCTTTGGGAATGCCTGTGGCCATTGATTTTGTTCCTGCATGGGGGAACCGGAATAATTCACACACATGGAATGTTCTGGTGATGGGAGACAGATCGTATGCTTTCGAGGCTTTCTGGGATGAAGACCGGTGGAAATACAAGCGTATCTATAACAACCGGACTTGCGATCGTTTATGGGGAGAATTCCGCCTTCCAAAGGTTTACCGTTATACTTATTCCAATCATCCGGAAGGGCCTGTAACGGACAGGGATGTAGACCGGGCTGATATTCCTTCTTTGTTCCGGAACATGAAGAAACTGGATGTCTCGAATGAATATTTCGAAACTCAGGATGTCTGTATCAAATTGACTGAACCTGCTCCGGAAGGTGCACGGTATGCTTATCTTGCGGTTTTCGGCTATCAGCAATGGCATCCGGTGCAATGGGGGAAGATTGGGAACGATGGTTCTGTACTGTTCCGTAATATGGGTAAAGACATGGTATATCTGCCGGTGTATTACCAGCAAGGTGTGGTGGTTCCTGCGGCCAGTCCTTTCAGGCTGGAGGCCGACGGTACTGTCCGCATCTTGTCGGATGACGGGAAAAGAGGAAAAGTCGGATTGCGGACTCTGTTCGGAGCGCCGACTCACGACCGGAACCTGACTTATCTTCATGCTTTCCGTGGTACAAGTTTTGTAGTGATGGAAGATGGAAATCCTCAGGGGAAATTATGTGAACTGACAGACTCGCTGGGGATAGGGATGAACAGGTTTCCGGTTGTTTCGTCTGCTTCCTGCCGCTATGTCCGGATGTATCTTCCGGCGGATACGCTGGCTGCCGGAGAGATTGTTTTCTATACGGCTGACGGACGTGTGCCTTCGGTGCGTGTGGTGTCGGAGGGAATTCCCTTGTCACAGTCGTCAGAAGGTATCCGTAACTTGACGGATGGTACGGAAGCGACTTGTTGCCGTTGCAGGTTTCCGGAAGGATATGTGGATTTTGATTTGGGAGAAAGTTACCGGCTGACCGGAGTCGGTTTCTGGCCTTATTTGAAAAGTCAGATCGAGACGGGAAATCATTATGAGTTGCTTTACTGGGATAAGGGTTGGAAACGGCATGCTTCCCGGGAAGGAACGGAACTTGGCTGGCTGGAATTCGAAGGGGTACCTCTTCACTGTCTGCTCATGCTGAAAAATACGGGATGGCCCGGAGCTTCTGCCGAACGTACATTTACTGTTACGGAAGAAGGAATCAGCTGGGAGTGACAGAAGTAAAAGAATATGTGATTTTTAAACAATCAAAACGATAGATAAGTATGAAGAAACTTTTTTTATGGGTAATGGTCGTATTGGGATGGGGGGGAATGATTTCCTGTTTGTCCCCGCAGAAAACTTCGGACTGGAAACTGGTCTGGGAGGACGATTTCGAAGGGAGTGGTTTTGATACACTGACCTGGTCGAAGATACCTCGCTGGACTCCGGAATGGGCGCGCCACATGTCGGATAATGAAGTTTGTTATGAAGTGAAAAACGGTCATCTGATTCTGAAAGGAGTGATGAATCCTGACCGGAACGCTGATACCGCAAGATTTATAACCGGTGGGGTGTATACCAAGTATAAAAAGGCCTTTCATGGGGGAAGGCTGGAAATCAGGGCAAAGCTGCAGGGGGCTCGCGGGGCCTGGCCGGCTATCTGGCTGAAGCCTTTCGAAGAGGAGAAGTACAAATGGCCGTCTGGAGGGGAGATTGATATAATGGAACGCCTGAATCATGATACGATTGTTTACCAGACAGTCCATTCTGTATATACTCAGCACCTGAACATACGGAACAATCCTCCGCAGGGAGGAACCGCAGCAATACGGCCGGATGATTATAATGTGTATGCTGTGGAAATGTATCCTGACAGTGTGGTGTTCTTTGTAAATGACCGCCGTACTTTTGCCTATCCGAAAATAGAGACGGATAAAGAGGGGCAGTTTCCTTTTGACAAGCCTTATTATCTGCTTGTCGACATGCAGTTGGAAGGAGGCTGGGTAGGTCCCGTAGATACGCTCGACCTTCCAGTAGAGATGTCTGTGGACTGGGTACGCTATTATCAGCGGGATTCAAAAGAGTAAGAAAATCTATAAGTTTCATAAAACAATTGAAGATCATTTTTATATTTGTAATTATTACATATCTTTGAAAGTCGTCTTTTGTACGCGGTATGTGAGGATGAACAAATATAGAAAAGAGAAAAAGATTTTGTGTATGAATACAGTTAGATTGATTTTATGTGCAGTTTCTGTTCTGGCTCTGGAGACTTTGCCTGCAGGGGCAGCAACCGTAATGCCGGATGGAAAGGGTGAGAAAGTGATTTGCAGGGGCTATGAGGCCCATACATCCGGCCGGATGGTACAGGTGGGACAGACGGCTCCTGACTTTCAGGCAACCAATGCGGATCTGAAAGAAGTTAGTTTGTCGTCTTTTAAAGGGAAAAAGGTGATTCTGAATATTTTTCCGAGTCTGGACACTCCGACGTGTGCAATGTCTGTCCGGCAGTTTAACGCCAAGGCTTCAGGACTGGATAATACGGTGGTGTTATGTCTGTCCATGGATTTGCCTTTTGCCCAGAAGCGTTTCTGTACGACAGAGGGGTTAGACAATGTGCTGCCTTTGTCGCTTTTCCGCAGTCAGGACTTTGTGAAGGGATACGGACTTTGTCTGGAAGACGGGCCGCTCAAGGGGCTGGCAGCCAGGGCTGTCATAGTGGTGGATGAGGCCGGTAAGGTGAGTTATACGCAACTGGTCAGCGAGATATCCAGTGAGCCTGATTATGATGCTGCCCTGAAGGCGGTGGAATGAAGAGTAGCCCCTTTGACGGGGCTTTATAAGAGGTCTCATCATACATTCTGACGGTTTCACTGCCCAGGAGTTCTCCTTGTGAGTTACTTACGGTGATTTCTACCACGGAAGGATTTTCGGGTACGATTGATTTTTCTTTTTTGCAACTTGAGAAAAGACAGGTGCTTGCCAGTAATGTTGCAGATAAAAATTTAAAGACGTTCATAGGGTTATAAATTTAGTAATTATAGTTTTGAGTTCTATTCTTTTGTGTTTCTTCTAATTAAACGGGCCGCAAAAATATAACAGAAATGAATATATATGAAGTAAAAATACAAATCCTAAAGAGTTTTAGGAATTATTGAGATTTGAATTTTATCCTTTTACCGGCTGAATGTCAGTATCTTTTAAACTTGTTGTGTAAAGGCTTGAGGACGATTTATTCTCTTGTTAATGAATAGGAAATAAAAAAAGAGCATGCGCTGCGATGATTTGCAGGCATGCTCTTTTTATCAGGTAGATTTGAATAAATTTACTTTTTCAATGCAGCAATGCTTTCTTTCAGTGCGGCAATCTTGGTTTCTGCATCGGCTTGTTTCTTACGTTCCATTTCGATGACGTTAGCCGGAGCTTTGCTGACAAACTTCTCGTTGCTGAGTTTTTTCAGCACGCTCTGCAGGAATCCTTCCTGGTATTTCAGGTCGGCTTCCAGCTTCTTCAGCTCTTCTTCGACGTTGATCAGGTTACCCAGAGGTACGGCATATTCTGTTGTTCCTACCATGAATGCAGCTGCTCCTTCTGCTTTGGCTGCTACGGCATTGATTGCTGACAGGTTGCAGAGTTTGGCGATAACAGCATTGTACTTGCTTACCGGGCTTTCGCCGACAACTTCCAGGGTGAGGGCTTCTTTCTGGGCAATGTTCTTCTGCAGACGGATGGTACGGATACCTCCGATGACTTCTTTCACGGCCTCAAACTGGGCAATGATTGTTTCATCGTAGTTTCCGGCAACATTCAGAATCTGCGTCATGATGCTTTCACCTTCTTTGCGGTCATAGATGTGCTGCCACAATTCTTCCGTAATGAACGGCATGAACGGATGAAGCAGTTTGAGCAATGTATCGAAGAAACCGAGAGTCTTTTCGTAAGTTGCTTTGTCGATGGGCTGTCCGTAAGCGGGTTTTACCATTTCCAGATACCAGCTTGAGAATTCATCCCAGAACAGTTTGTATACAGCCATCAGGGCTTCGCTCAGGCGGTATTTACCGAACAGGTCGTCCACTTCTGCTGCGGTTTTGGTCAGCATGGCGTCAAACCATTCGGTTGCCAGGCGTGCATATTCGGGCTGTTCGATGTCGGCTACTTCCCATCCTTTTACCAGACGGAAGGCGTTCCAGATCTTGTTGTTAAAGTTACGTCCCTGTTCGCAAAGTGCATCGTCGAACAGAATATCGTTTCCGGCAGGAGCAGAAAGCATCATACCCATGCGGACACCGTCGGCACCGTACTTGTCGATCAGATCCAGCGGATCGGGGGAGTTACCCAGTGACTTGGACATCTTGCGTCCGATTTTGTCGCGGACAATACCGGTGAAGTAAACGTTCTTGAACGGCATGTCGCCCATGTATTCATAGCCGGCCATGATCATACGGGCTACCCAGAAGAAGATGATATCCGGACCGGTTACCAGATCGGCAGTGGGATAGTAGTATTTGATTTCTTCATTGCCGGGGTTATTGATACCGTCGAACAGGGAGATCGGCCACAACCAGGAAGAGAACCAGGTGTCCAGACAGTCATCGTCCTGACGGAGATCTTCCAGTTTCAGACTAGGATTGCCGGATTTTTCCTGAGCCAGCTTCAGGGCTTCTTCAGGTGTTTCGGCTACTACGAATCCGCCCTGCGGAAGGAAGTAGGCCGGAATGCGGTGTCCCCACCATAATTGACGGCTGATACACCAGTCCTTGATGTTTTCCAGCCAGTTGCGGTAAGTGTTCTTATATTTGGCAGGATAGAACTTCAGTTCGTCGTTCATTACCGGCGGCAGAGCCATATCTGCGAAATGCTGCATTTTCAGGAACCACTGCATGGACAGTTTCGGTTCGATGGCTACGTTGGTACGTTCAGAGAAACCTACTTTATTGGTATAGGCTTCCACTTTTTCCAGCAGGCCAGCAGCATTCAGGTCTTTTTCAATCTGTTCGCGTACATCGAAACGGTCCATTCCGACATACATTCCGGCAGCTTCGCTGATGGTTCCGTTGTCGTTGAAGATGTCAATGCTTTGCAGATTGTATTTTTCGCCCAGCATGTAGTCGTTTACGTCGTGAGCCGGAGTAACTTTCAGACAGCCGGTACCGAATTCGATGTCTACATAGCTGTCCTCAATAACCGGAATAACACGTCCTACCAGCGGAACAATTACTTTCTTGCCTTTCAGCCACTGGTTCTTCGGGTCGGCCGGATTGATACACATGGCGGTATCACCCATGATGGTTTCCGGACGGGTAGTGGCTACAACTGCATAGCGGCGGCCCTGTGCATCGCGGTGAACGATTTCACCTTCAGCTCCGGTTTCTCCGCTCATATCGTCGTTGGCAACATAGTAGCGCAGGTAATACAGTTTGCTGTGTTCTTCCTTATAAATTACTTCTTCGTCAGAAAGGGCAGTCAGTGCCTTGGGATCCCAGTTCACCATACGCACGCCGCGGTAGATGAGGCCTTTGTTGTACAGGTCTACAAATACCTTGATGACGCTCTGGCTGCGTTTTTCATCCATGGTGAAAGCGGTGCGGTCCCAGTCGCATGAAGCTCCCAGGCGGCGAAGCTGCTTGAGGATGATGCCTCCGTGTTCTTCTGTCCATGCCCATGCGTGTTTCAGGAATTCTTCACGGGTGAGGTCGGTTTTCTTGATTCCCTGCTGAGCCAGTTTGTTGACAACCTTGGCTTCAGTAGCAATGGAAGCATGGTCCGTACCCGGTACCCAGCAGGCATTCTTGCCCATCATGCGTGCACGGCGCACCAATATATCCTGTATGGTATTGTTAAGCATGTGTCCCATGTGGAGCACTCCGGTCACATTAGGGGGAGGAATGACGACGGTGTAAGGTTCACGTCCGTCGGGTTTAGAACTGAAAAGTTTGTTGTCCAGCCAATACTGGTACCATTTTCCCTCCACGTCTGCGGGATTGTACTTACTTGCTAATTCCATGATTCTATTTCACTATAATAGTTGATATGTTGATTATCGTATATATTTGGCTGCAAAATTAATAAAACTAGTTGGATTATGAAAAATATTTGTACTTTTGAAGACCGTTGCGGGAGCTGGTCTTCAATCTGTTTCCTTTGTTTGATCTGAGGAAGAGCGGATGGAGGGACAGGATTCCGGATAGGATGGTGTAAAATAAATGGAGTTATGAAAAAACTGATATTGTGGGCAGGATGTATGGCCGGTCTGTTACTGGCGGCCTGCTCGTCTGCTGAGGACCGGAAATCAGGATCACTTGAGACCATTCCGGTTGCAGATGCTTTTGGTAACCTGCAGCCGTTGAAAGCATCTGATTTTCTTGGAAGTATTCGTTATGTAGCACTTGAAACGAATGACAGTGTGCTGGTAGGAGAGGGGGCTCATATCGGTCTGTTGCCGGGTTATATCCTGGTGACTGACGAAAAACAGGCATTGCTCTTTGACAAGAATGACGGGCATTTTGTCCGTAAACTGGGACATTACGGAAATGATCCGTCCGGATATGCTTCTTCGAAAGTCTGGTTTCAGGGACATGACGGAGCGGTTTGTTTCAGAGGCTGGAAAGATGAGTGGCTGCGGTATGATTTGCAGGGACAGTTTCAGGGAATGCTGAAAATGAGTGAGAATGCGGCCTGTGCTTCGGTATCTTTGCTGGCTTCGGAGGAAGGATATATACAATATTTTAATAACGGGCTGGTTGACGGGAAAGAAGGACTTGTCTGGTACACTTCCGAACCCCGGCAGGAAGGTGATACTTTGTTACTTGCACAAGGGAAGCCGGTCAATATGAGTGACATCAAAAGTATCGGTGTATTCAAGAGTACACCTTGTCATTTCACGCAGAAAGGGATGTTTTACATTGTCAGCAATCAGGATCAGTCGAATGTCGTGCTGACCAATCCGCCGGTGTTGTGGCAGGAAGGTGAACAGATCCGGTTCATGCGTTATCGGAATGATACTGTATATACAGTTGACAAGCATCGGCTGACACCTGCTTACTGGTTTGACATGGGGGATCTTTCCGTGACGAAGATGAAGGAGGAGGATGCTTCTAAGGCGTTGGTGCTTGGAAAAGTGGATGAACTGGAGAAAAGCATCTTCTTTGAGTGTTTTGATGCACTGGTTGAAGAGGATCACTTGTATTATGGAGTTTATAACCGCCGGAAGGGTACCGTGGTGATGGGACGCAGGACAGACAAGATCATGGATGATCTGACCCCGTTTATGCCAATAGACTTTTCGGAACGGACAAACGTACACGAACTGGCCGGAATGATTGAGGCGGCCGATGTGCTGGAGTGGGTTGAAGGGCATGAGTCTTGTAAGGATAATCCGGAACTCGGTTTCCTGAAGACGCTGAAAGAGGATGATAATCCGGTGGTGGTGATTGCCCGCGAATAAGGACTTATATTATATAATGGTATATATAGTCTGTGATAATGGATTTTTAATGAATAGAACATGCATACAAGAGAAGAAAAACTGGAAGCTTTCGGGCGGTTGCTCGATGTATTGGATGAACTGAGAGTGAAGTGTCCCTGGGACAGAAAACAGACCAATGAAAGTCTGCGCCCCAATACCATTGAGGAGGTGTATGAGTTGTGTGATGCCCTGATGAAGGACGACCGGAAGAATATTTGCAAGGAACTGGGAGATGTGTTGCTTCATGTGGTGTTTTATGCCAAGATTGGCAGTGAGACCGGTGACTTTGATATAAAGGATGTTTGTGATAAACTGTGTGACAAGCTGATTTTCCGTCACCCTCATGTATTTGGAGAAGTGAAGGCCGATACGGCGGAAAAGGTCTCTGAGAACTGGGAGCAGATCAAAATGAAGGAAAAAGACGGTAACAAGTCTGTTTTGAGCGGAGTGCCCGATGCTTTGCCTTCTCTGATCAAGGCTTATCGGATTCAGGACAAAGCCCGCAATGTGGGATTCGACTGGGAAGAACGCAGCCAGGTATGGGAAAAGGTGAAAGAAGAAATTGCCGAATTTGAGGCGGAAGTGGAAACTATGGACAAGGAGAAGGCAGAAGCCGAGTTCGGTGACGTGATGTTCAGTCTGATCAATGCAGCCCGTCTGTATAAAATCAATCCGGACAATGCACTGGAGCACACCAACCAGAAGTTTATCCGCCGCTTCAATTATCTGGAAGCACATACTCTGAAGGCAGGCAAGAACCTGAAGGATATGACTCTGGAAGAAATGGATGCGATCTGGAATGAGGCGAAGGCACAGGAGAAATAAGTCAGGAAACAGATAAATACGGCATGTGGAATGAACCGGAGACGGTTTGTTCCACATGCTTTTTTTTGTGTACGGGGATGACGGATCTGAAGATTTCGTAAGGGAATTGGAATTTGATTATCAGGGATAACCCGTTCCGAATTTGTTAAATCGTAAAAATATGTATCAGAAAATTTCTTTTATAATAAAGGAAGTCATATATTTGCCAATGTGATAAGTGATGAAAACTAAACTTTAACTAATATTTGAAAAATAGTTAACCTGTTTTATTAAAGTCTTAAATCTATGTTTAAAAGATTCAGATCTGTCAGTATGCTGCTCTTTCTGGGCGGTATTTCAGTAGGTGTTGCACATGCAACTCCTTCGATGCTGGAAGCGAATGTCGTACAGCAAAGTAATGTGTGTAAGGGTGTTGTAAAAGATGCCCAAGGTGAAACAATCATCGGAGCTTCAGTCGTTGTTAAAGGAACGACAAACGGAACCATTACAGGATTCGATGGTGACTTTACTCTGGAAAGTGCCAAGAAGGGCGATATCCTTGAAATCTCTTTCGTCGGATATGTTTCTCAGGAAGTAAAATGGAATGGTGAACCTTTGAAAATTACCTTAAAGGAAGACACAAAAACACTGGATGAGGTGGTTGTCGTAGGATATGGTGTTCAGAAGAAGGCCAATCTTTCGGGTTCGGTAGCTTCTGTAGATAAAGAGCAGTTGCAGAACCGTCCGATTCAGAACGTGAGCAGTGGTTTGCAGGGTTTGATGCCGGGTGTAACCATTACCGGTACGAACGGTGCTCCGGGTATGGACAGTGGTAGTATCCGTGTACGTGGTACCGGTACTTTGAATACCGCTTCTCCTTATATCCTGATTGATGGTGTGGAATCTGAAACCATGAGTTCCATTGACCCCAATGACATTGAAAGTATTTCTGTTTTGAAAGATGCTGCTTCTGCTGCTATCTATGGATCTAAGGCAGCGAACGGTGTTATCCTGATTACCACCAAGCGTGGTTCGACCGGCAAGCCGAAAATTTCGTATAGCGGCTATGTCAGCTTCCAGAATGCTACCAATATGATCGACCGTCTGAGTTCTTACGAATATGCCAGCATGTATAATCAGGCTTTGCAGGCAGAAGGTAAGGCTCCCCGTTTTACAGATGAAGAAATCCAGAAGTTCAAGGACGGAACAGATCCTCTTTATCCGAATACAGACTGGTATGACCTGGCTTACAAGACCGGTATACAGCACCGTCACAACCTGAACATTGCCGGTGGTACGGAGAATGTGCGCTATATGGGATCTATCGGTTATTTGAACCAGACCGGTGTGCTTCCTAATGCAGGACGTGAACAGTTCAATGCCCGTACGAATCTGGATATGAAGATCACCAAGCGGTTGAGTGCCAAATTGAACCTGGCCTATATCAAGAATGCATATGATGATGCCAGCTCTGCTTACTATGGAGGTAGTTCTGACCAGATTATCCGTCAGCTGAACCTGATCGCTCCGTGGATTGTAGCCCGCTACGATGACGGTACATGGGGTACGATTTCTGATGGTAGCCCGATTGCATGGCTGGATTCCGGTATGAAGGTAACGCGTGACAACCACAACTTTACGGGTATGGCTTCATTGGATTATAAGATTCTGGATTGCCTGACCTTTACGGCAACAGGTTCGTATGTAAATAATATGCAGAACTATACTTATTTCCAGAAATTCATCCAGTACAATGCCAACAAGGCTTCCGATCCGAACTCCCTGGATGAACGTTATTATACCTGGAACCGTACAAACTATGACTTGCTGTTGAATTACGACCAGACTTTTGGCAAACATAACATCAAAGGACTGGCCGGCTGGCATACTGAAAAGTATAATTACAAGGAACTGACTGCTTACCGTAAAGATTTCCCGAACAATGATCTGACTGATATCAATGCCGGTGATGCTGCTTCACAGACTAACTCCGGTTATACCAGAGAACTGGCAATGCTGTCATGGTTTGCCCGTGTCAATTATGATTATGCAGGAAAGTATTTGTTTGAAGCCAATATCCGTGCGGATGCTTCTTCCCGTTTTGCAGAGGGACACAGATGGGGCTATTTCCCTTCATTCTCTGGTGCGTGGAGAATCAGTGAAGAATCATTTATGGAAGGTGCCAGATCTTGGCTGAGCAACCTGAAGATCCGTGCTTCCTGGGGTATGTTGGGTAATCAGGATGCTTTGAGTGACTATTATCCGGCTTTGAATACATATAATATCGGAGCCACTTATCCGTTTGGCGGTGCCTTGAACTCCGGTTATTACCAGTCTAGCTATAAACTGAGTACAATTACCTGGGAAAAGGCTACGACCTGGGGTGTTGGTCTTGATTTTGGTTTCCTGAACAATAAGATCAACGGATCTCTTGACTTCTATAACCGTAAGACTACAGGTATTCTGATGCAGGTTTCTGTTCCTACCGAATTTGCCTTGAATCCTTATACTGACAATGTGGGTTCAATGAACAATAAGGGTGTCGAACTGAATATCGGTTACAATGACCGTTGGGGAGACTGGACATTCGGTGTTGCTGCCAACTTTGCTTACAACAAGAATGAAATCCTTGACCTGGGTGGTGCTGATTATCTGGATACCGGCTATAACCAAAGAAATGCTGTCGGCCAGTCTATTAATGCTTACTATATTTACAAGACTGACGGTTTCTTCAATTCACAGGAAGAAGCAGATGCCTTTACCGCTAAATATGGTAACCCGTTTGGTGCCGGTGGCTTCAAGGCTGGTGACCTGAAATATGTGGATACCAATGGTGACGGTAAACTGAATGGTGATGACCGTGTATATACAAACAGTACTGAACCGGTTTATACATTTGGTTTGAACCTGACTGCCGGATGGAAAGGTTTTGATTTGTCTCTGATGTTCAACGGTGCAGCCAAAGTTGCCCGTCTGTTCGACTCACACGAAGTATATGGTGCTTTCTCCGGTGATGCCGGTCACCCGGCAAGCATCTGGAAGGATGCCTGGACCGAAACCAACAAGGATGCTTCCATGCCGCGTATCTTTACAGATACAAACTCTCCGAGCAGTTCACGTAGCGCACAGTCTACTTTCTGGTTGCAGAATACGAACTATCTGCGTTTGAAGAACCTTCAGTTCGGTTATACCTTGCCGAAGAGCCTGCTGAGCAACTGGGGTGTTGAAAACGTACGTTTCTACTATTCTGTAGAAAACCTCTTTACAATTGATAATATGAAGATCAGCATTGACCCGGAAGCTACCAGCCAGCGTCTGTCTTCTTATCCGTTGCTGCGCACTCATGCATTTGGTGTTAACATTACATTCTAACTATAACTATTAAAAACTCATTTTGATATGAAACGAATTAAGCAATATATAATGTTTGGAGCGGCTGCACTGATGACAGCTTCGTGTTCAGACTTTTTGGATACCACTCCTTATGATGCTTTGTCTCCAAGCACTACTTGGAAGACTGAACAGGATGCCGAGAAATTTGCCATCGGATGCTATTCCGGATGGGAAGACGGAGGACGTCTGCTTTACATGGACTGTACATCTGACTTTGGTTACAACAATTTCTCCTGGGAAGGATACAAAGATCTGGCCAACGGTAATATGACACAGGCCAACAGCGGAGCCAGCTTTTATGGTTATACAACTATCCGCCGCTGTAACACATTCCTGAACAATGTGCAGAGCATTGAATTTGCTGATGAAGCAGTAAAGAAAGACCTGATTGCACAGGTGAGAGTGCTCCGTGCTTATAAGTATTTCATCATGAACTGGGCTTATGGTGGTGTGCCTATCATTGATAATTATGATACGGCTGAAGATGCTCAGGTTCCCAGAAATACGGAACAGGAAGTGCGTGATTTCATTGCCAAGGAACTGGATGAATGTACTCCTGACCTGAACAAGATGCCGGCTGAAAGAGGACGGATTGCCAAGGGTGCAGCTCTGGCCTTGAGAATGCGTGAAGCTTTGTATTATGATGACTGGGCAATGGCAAAACAGAAAGCCGAAGAAATCATTGCCATGGGTGAATATGATCTGGAAGATGATTATCTGAAGCTGTTCCAGGTAGCAGGACAGGATTCTAAGGAAACAATTCTGGCTGTTCAGTATATTCCTAATACTTATACACTGTATACCATCGGACAGATGTATAACAATGGTGACGGCGGATGGTCTTCTATCGTTCCGACTTACAATCTGGTAGATACCTATGAAATGAAGAACGGTATGACGATTGATGAACAGGGTTCCGGTTATGATGCAACCCATCCGTTCAAGGATCGTGACCCCCGACTGGCTATGTCTGTTATCTATCCGGGTGCTGACTATGTGAAAGCCGGAGGTGCTGCTGCGGTATTCAATACCCTGGACAAGACCATTAATGGTGAAAGCAACGCAAACTATATGACTTCTGCTGATAATGCTTCCAAGACTGGTCTGACCTGGAACAAGTATCTGTCGCCGATTACCCAGTATGCAGATATCTGGAAGTCCAATGCTTGTCCTATCGTGTTCCGTTATGCAGAAGTGCTGCTGACCTGGGCTGAAGCAGAAAATGAACTGAATGGTCCGTCAGATGAAGTATACAAGAAGATCAATAAGGTTCGTGAAAGAGCAGGCATGCCGGATGTAGACCAGGCTAAATATGCCACTAAGGAAGCTTTGCGTGAACTGATTCATCGTGAACGTGCCGTAGAATTTGCCGGTGAAGGTTTGCGTCGTGCAGATATCCTGCGCTGGAAGACTGCTGACGGTAAGATGCTGGCTGAAAAGGTGCTGAACGGACGTCTGGAACGTAGAATCGGTACTGTAGATGCATCTGTAAGTGATCCGGGATTGCGTGCTACCATTACTCTGAATCCTGATCCGACAGAAGTGCTGATTGAAAACCGTTCCTTCCAGCCGTTCCATCGTTATTTCCCGTTCAGTCAGGGTGATATCGACAAGAATCCGAAACTGGAACAGAATGAAGGATACAAATAAACCGCTGATTCCTGACAAAGAAACAGGTAGTTTCAGGAAATCAGTCAAAGGTGACAGGAGCTGTGTCAGACGGAAGGCACAGCTCCTGTTTTTTTATGCCAGCAGGTATGGATTTCAGGAGAGTAAGAATCCTGCTTTTGTTTGGATCCGGGAGAAGTAGGGAGAATTTCCGGCAGAGGGTGAGCAGATAATGCTGATGAAATGATAAGCCTGCCGGTAGTTTCCGAAAAAGAAAGGTATGGAGTGGAAACACTGAAAGCTACCTTTATTGCAAGGTTGATTGCGGTAAGAGCATTTAAATACCAGAGAAGGTTGGGGAAGTAGGGATAAAATAAAAGCAGGAGGAAAACCTTGGATAGCTGTTTTCCCCCTGCCTGATTGAATTTCAGATGAATGTTGTCCGATTAATGGCTCAGCATATCACCTGTAATCTTAGTGAATTTGTCTTGTCCTTCTTTACGCAGTTTGATGCTGCCGTCGTTCCAGTTTGAAGGCCATCCGCCAATGATGTGTCCCAGGAACACTGCCTTGATTTCGTGCAGACCTTTGGCCAGAGCTACGGATGAATCATGACGAGAGAAGCGTTTCACTTCACCACCGTTGTTAACCAGCAGTTTGCCGTCGATCCATACTTCTTCCAGATCAGAAGAAATGTAGTAAACGCCATCTTCCGGGATATTTACATAACCGGTAGCAACTGAAGCATATTGTTTAACGCCACGCATGGATTCCGGAGACGGTGTCTGTGCGGTCAGTGCGCGTGTTTCTTCGATTACCTTGGTTTCTCTGGGCTGAAGTTTTGCAGCTTCCAGATCTTTCACGTTCAGGAACATGCCGTCGAATACCTGCATGTTCAGGCCCGGAGTAGTCTTTTCCACTTCTTTAGCAGGAGCCAGTGTCTGTTTTTCTACCTGAATGGTACGTACAGTGCTCAGCTTGCCGGAAGGAAGTGCAGAAGCGATCTTCAGGGTTGTATTTTCAGTAAATGTCAGAGGAGCCGAGTAAACGGTTGACTGTGCAGTCGGTTCGCTTCCGTCGGTGGTGTACACAATTGTCATCGGACGTGAAGTGGTAAATTCCAGTGTAGCCTTGTCGGTGAAAGCCACGAAGTTACATGAACCGTTCGGCTGTTCCGGCATCGGAATGTGGTAATTTACATTGTGTTCATCCAGACGTACATAAGCGTTGTTGATACGGCGTTCGAAGTCTTTGTAATCCTTGCGGTCCAGATTGGTCCATCCGATTTCAGCAACTGCAATGATACGCGGGAAGGTCATGTATTCACGGATAGCTTCGCTATACATATATTCAGACCAGGTATTTCCCTGTACACCCAATACATAATCACCTTTACCCATGGCAGCCAGTGTGTCGGGTACCGGGTTGTAGCTGTAAGTCTTTTCCAGTGTTGTATAACCGCCGATGGTTACCGGTTCGATCTTGGAATCACCCTGGTAAGCGTCCAGATACATACCGTTTCCACCCGGAGTCATGATAACCGTATGGTTCATGGATGCAGCAGCGATACCTCCGTCTTCACCTCTCCATGACATAACGGTTGCGCTCGGAGCCAGACCTCCTTCAAGGATTTCATCCCAACCGATGATTTTCTTTCCTTTTGTTGCCAGGTATTTTTCCATGCGCTGGATGACATAACTCTGCAGTTTTTCTTCTGCTGAATGATTCTTGTCGGCAGTCAGACCTTCCTTACGGATGCGCTGCTGACAGAGCGGACAGTTCTTCCAGCTTGTCTTCGGACATTCGTCACCACCGATGTGGAAATATTCGCTCGGGAACAGAGGTACCATTTCGTCAATAACATCTTCCAGGAACTTGAACATGTCTTCTTTACCCGGACACATGACGATGTCTTCCACGCCCCAGATGACACGCGGTGTTCCAGCTTCTCCCTTGCAGGAAAGTTCGGGATAAGCAGCAATGGCAGCCATTTCGTGACCCGGGAGTTCCAGTTCGGGAACTACAGTAATGAAATGGTCGGCTGCATATTTCACAATGTCTTTGATTTCTTCCTGAGTATAATATCCGCTGTGTTCTGTTCCTTCGCCTTCGATACGTTTGGAACCGATTTCTGTCAGTTTCGGATATTTCTTGATTTCGATACGCCATCCCTGGTCGTCTGTCAGGTGCCAGTGCAGGCGGTTGATCTTGAAGAGTGACAGTACGTCAATAAACTTCTTGACATTTTCTGCCGGCATGAAGTGACGGCAGGGATCCAGCATGATTCCGCGATAGCCGAAGCGGGGTTCATCCTTGATGCTGACTGCCTGTGCAGTCCATGCAATTCCACTTACTTTCTGAGCACTCTCGATTTCTGCAGGCAGCAGCTGCATGAAAGTCTGCATACCATAGAAAAGGCCTTGAGGAGTCTTTGCGGTTACGTTGACAGCATCGCCGGTAACATCCAGCTGATAGCCTTCATCGTTTACGTCCAGTGATTCATCCAGTTTCAGGGTGATGTTTCCACTTTCGCCTACGGTAATGTCATAACCGGTGGCGGTTCTCATTTTAGCTGCAAAAAATTCTGCAATGGTTTTGGCTTCGGGTGAAGCTGCTCCCAAAGAAGTACTTCCTGAAAGACGGAAAGCACCTTGCTGTTGTACGAGACTCTGAGGCATCGGAATGATGTTGATGCCTTCATTGTAAGACTTCACTTCACCGGGCTGGCCGCTACAGGCTACCAGTAAACTGAAAGATGCACTTGCGCAAAAGGTTAATAAATGATTCTTCATACGAATGTGTTAGATTAAAAAACAATTTCTTGCCAAAGTTAGGACAAAGAATTAAGATATGAAAATAAAGGTTTGAGAAAAAAAGGAAAAGGAAAGATTCCGGAAGAATGAAGGGTATGATTCTAATAAAAATCCTGTCATTCCCCTTATAACCGGAGAGTGACAGGATTCCTGCATGCTGTTTCTGTTATTTTTGTTTCCGCGGCTGGCCTTTCAGTAATTCCCGGTGGAATTTCATTTCGGCTTTCTGAACCTGATAAATCTTTTTGGCCGACAGGAACTTTTTGTATTTCTGGACATATTCCAGTTCCAGCTGGTCGGTTGCTATCCGTGCCTTGATCACGTCTTCCACAATCTTGGCGTATTCGGTTTCCGTGGTATTGGGATCTTTTCCCTTGCGCATTTTCTGCCAGGCTTCCTTGTTTTGTTCCTGCTTCTTGTCCTGCAGTTCAAAATAAAGCGGGAAGAACCTGGCTGCTTCCTGCGCATTCAGTCCCGCCTTTTCTGTGATAAAGGCCTGCTGGCGGCTGCGGAACTCCTCTTTGCTGAAATGCCCTTTCTGTGCATGGATTCCAGTCAGACAGCAAAGAGCCATCAGGGTGAGGATATAGAGTTTTCTTTTCATGGGTCAATGAATTATTTATTGATAAATTTCTGTATTTGCATCAGTCAGGTATTGGTAAAGCGTATAATCATCCATCATGGTCTGGTTGACAATGGGATCAATATATTCGTCCGGAATTTCGGAGAAAGTCTCTGTATGTCCGTTTTGGCTGGAGACCGGATGCTTGGATTGATTCACCATGACGCGTACGCCGAACATCAAGCCACAGAACATAGCAGCCATGTAGACCCATGGTCTTACACGTTCCCACATGGTAACTTCGGGCTGAGGCTGGCTTTCTTTTTCCGGAAGCTGTTCCATCACTTTGCCGGCAAGATTTTCAAAATACCCTTCCGGTACGCTAAAGGGATTCGGAGCGCCGTATTTTTTTCGTAATTCGTTTTCTTCCTTCATGGTTGTTGTTTTTATGTATGTATTACTAAGATATGATTTTGTTCAAAAGGTTTAATCGTGCTTCTCGAAAAATTCTTCAATTTTTTTCACGGCGTGATGATAGGAGGCCTTCAGGGCCCCGACGCTGGTACCCAGAATCTCTGAAATCTCTTCATATTTCATTTCCTGAAAGTACTTCAGGTTGAAGATGATGCGCTGTTTTTCCGGGAGCTGAAGAATTGCCTTCTGGAACAGTTTCTGGGTTTCGTCACCGTCAAAATAAGGATCGCTTTCCAGTTTGTTGACCATAACTGCTTCCGTATCATCTATGGAAAGCTGGTCTTGTGCCCGTTGTCTGTTCAGAAAATTCAGGCACTCATTGAACGCGATCCGGTAGAGCCAGGTCGAGAGCCTGGCATCTCCCCGGAAATATTCCAGATTACTCCAGGCCTTGATGAAGGTATTCTGCAGCAGATCGTTGGCATCATCGTGCGAAAGCACCATACGCCTGATTTGCCAGTACAGTTGTTCGCTGTAGGCTTTGACCACCTGCTCAAATGCTTTCCGGCATTTGGACGGATCCTGAAGCTGTTGGGCTATTTCTTGTTCGTTATAGTTGCTCATGACAATGAATAGATGCTTTTTTCTTTGTCTGGTTTAATGGGTTTTGTTTTTATTAACTTCCCGGCTTTCCCTTCAGAGTTCGATTTTCAGGTTTTCCTGTGCCAGAATGGTTTGCGGGAAAATGGCTGAAGCTTCTTTCAGCAGTAGGCTGTCATCTTCATAGCGTGCCGAGAAATGTCCGATCATCAGTTGCTTCACTCCGGCTTCCCGGGCGATCAGTGCTGCCTGTTCTGCGGTGGAGTGTAGGGTAGCCTTGGCCCGTGCCAGTTCGGAGGTAGTGAAAGTCGCCTCGTGAAAAAGCAGGTCGACACCTTTGATCTGTTCGGTGATACGTGGCAAATAGCAAGTATCCGAGCAGTATGCATAGGTGCGGGGCGGGTCGGACGGGATGGTGAGCCGTGCATTGGGAATTACGGTTCCGTCTTCCATCTGGTAGTCTTCTCCGTTCTTGATCCGGTTGATCAGATAGAGAGGAATGTGATAAAAATCAATCATCTCGCGTATGATGTGATTGGGAACCGGCTTTTCGCGGAACAGGAAACCGCAGGTAGGCAGCTTATGGCGAAGAGGAATCGTTTCTACACTGACGGAACGGTCGTCGTAGATGACGGCCTGTTCTCCGGGATCAATCGCGTGGAATACCACCTTATAAGTCATTCCCTTGCAGAAGTAGTTGAGTTGCGGAGCGAGCAGTTTTTCCAGTTCGGCATGGGCATAGATATGCAGGTCGGCGGTACGTTCCAGCATTCCGAAGGTGGAAATCAGTCCCATCAGGCCGAAGCAATGGTCGCCGTGCAGATGGGAAATGAATATGTGGTTCAGTCGCCCGAAGCGGAGTCGTGACCGGCGGAGCTGCACCTGAGTGCCTTCTCCGCAGTCGATCATGAACAGCTTTTCGCGGATGTTTACCACTTGCGATGTTGCCGAATGCCTCAGGGTAGGCAGGGCCGATCCGCATCCTAATATGTGAACGTCGAACTTTTCCATGCCGACAAAGATACGATTTTATTCGAAAACCGTATTCCGCATGTCGCCGGTTTCTGCAAATGCGAGATGCATTTTCAGTGCGTTGCGCAGGGAGAGGGGAGTGTGACAGGATGTTCCGTCCGACAGTTTTACGTAGTCCCACAACAGCTGGCGGTAGTCCGGGTGAGCACAGTTTTCGATGATGCATTCCGCACGTTGCCGTGGCGATTTGCCTCGCAGGTCGGCTACGCCCTGTTCCGTGACCAGGATGCGCACGTCGTGTTCGGTGCTGTCGGTGTGCGAAACCTGAGGCACGATGGAAGAGATGAGTCCGCCTTTGGCTGTCGACGGTGTCGTGAAGATGGACAGATAGGCATTGCGGGCAAAGTCACCGGAGCCGCCGATTCCGTTCATTATCTGTCTTCCAAGCACATGAGTACTGTTCACATTGCCGAAGATGTCAGCTTCCAATGCCGTATTGATGGCGATGACCCCCAGCCGGCGGATTGTTTCCGGATGGTTGGTAATCTCTTGCGGACGAAGCAGAATCCGTTTGCCGAGCGTATCCATGTTGTCATATAGCAAGTCCAGTTTGTCATCAGAAAGTGTCAGCGAACTTCCGGTGGCAAAGCAGATACGTCCGTCCAGCATCAGGTCGATGACCGAGTTCTGGATCACTTCCGTAAACATGGAGAAAGGAGGAAGCTGCTTGTCGGCTCCAAGTGCTCCCAGTACGGCATTGGCGATGTTGCCCACTCCGGACTGAAGTGGAAGGAATTCGTGAGGGATGGCTCCTTTTTTCCATTCCCGAACCAGAAAGTCTGCCACATTGCGTCCGATCTGAAGAGTCGTTTCGTTTTGCGGAGTAAAAGGAGCTATGGCATCCCGTTCGCAGGTACGGACGACACCGGCTACTTTACGCGGATCAGCCTGAATACTGATTGTTCCGATCCGGTCGTTTACGCGATAAACAGGGATTTCACGCCGGTGAGGCGGCATATCCGGCAAGTAGATGTCGTGCATGCCCGTCAGGTGATCTTCATGCGCTTCATTAAGCTCAATCAGGATCTTGTCGGCCATTTCCACCAGTGTAGGTGAGATGCCTACGGATGTACTCAGAATAATTTCTCCGTTTTCAGTGATGGCTGAGGCTTCGATGATGGCTACATTGATTTTTCCCAGAAATCCATAGCGTACGTCCTGTCCGATCAGCGAGAGATGCACATCAAAATAACGTGCGTTGTTAGTATTGATGGCTTCACGCATGCTTTTGTTGGACTGGAAAGGAGTACGGAAAGAAACCGCCTGTACTTCTGCCAGTGCCTTATCTATCTGATTTCCCGTAGCTCCGCCTGTGATCAGTCCCACCTGGAAAGGATGGCCCTGCTCATGCAGTTCCCGGGCACGTTCGGCCAATGCTGCCGGAATAGCTTTGGGGGTACCTACCGAAGAGAATCCTCCGATTCCGACTGTATCCCCGTGACGTATGATGCTGGCAGCTTCGGCTGCCGTTAGAAAAGGATAATTCATAATTTAGCTGTCGTTGTATTTTTTTCGGGCACAAAAGTAAAATATCACTTTATATTTTCAAATAAAAATACAATTAAAAATGCATATTATGCAGAAATACCTTTAAAATGGATAATAAATGTAATATTTATAAGAAAAATAAAGAAAAAAGCATTTAGAAAGAGGATTCGTTTTAAAGAAGGTATATTTGAATTTATTTGTTCAGCAAGTGCTTGCTGCCTGAGAAGAAAAGAGTAAAAAACGCCTGTGGAATGAAAAAAAATCCCGAATTCGTTTTGCAACTTCAAAGAAAGCAGTAAATTTGCATCGCTTTTCCAAGAGAGCGTTAGAGATAAAGCCGAAATAACTCAGTTGGTAGAGTAACTCATTCGTAATGAGTAAGTCGCGGGTTCGAGTCCCGCTTTCGGCTCATAAAAAGTCAGGGAATTAAGTCTGTTAAAGCTTGATTCCCTGACTTTTTTATGGATCAATTAATACTTCACTTTTAATTCAGATATTCTTATTTGAAGTTGTGTTACAGATAGATTCTTCACATTGAGACTTATAATAATGTCCATCAATTTGAACGGCACAACAATCATATTTTATATTTCTTTAAGTCGTAATACTCGTTCATTCCTTCTATTGTATGCACAATGATATATAAATCGGAGTTTTTTTCATTGACACAGAAAAATCCTATTTCTTCATCAAAAGAATAGTGTCCGATAACGTTACCATCCCAATCAAGTTTAACAATTGTAAATGTCTCATGAGGAATATAAGAACCACCCTTTTTTTCGACTTCAACGTGACTCCGTTTTAAATAAAGGTAGTTTTCGGAAGGAAAGATAAAGGATGTTCCATTGTATCCTTCTTCCAAAGCAAGTGCTTCTCTTTCTTCATTTACCCTTGGGACTGGGTTTTCTGAAAATTGAATAGATTTCTTCAGGTTTCCTTGAAAGTCGTATAAATGAACTAAGTCCATATGATACATGGCAGTAACGATCACGTTTCGTTCTGGATTAGCTGCAATGTTTGTTGCGGAATAATAATTCATATTAGCTTTTAATCCTTCAAGGAAAGGTCTGTATTTTATCTCTTTTATTGATTGATTATTTTGGTCATAAATGAAAAACATATTTTGATTGGATGTTACATCTCTGCCAATAATGAGATTATCGCAAAAATTCAGATTCGATGATCTGTATATTTTGTCTGGGAAAAATCCATTTCCGTTTAGCTGAAAATGATTTGTAGAATCCATTTTTATAGTGAAAAAACGTCCGCTGTTGGCATCTGTCAATAAAAGGCTGTCATTGTATAAATAATTGTTGACAATAAATTCCGGGTCGATAGCATCATTAGGTCCCATCCCTCTGTTCGCAAATTTTTGAGAGACGGATTTTGTATTTTTGTTAATGACTGTAATACATTTATCTGATTTTCGACTTGTTAAGAATAATAATGAGTCTTTCTCTTGTACTTGCAGTGGATACTCAGTATCAAATCTGAATATTAGTTCGCAATCTGTTAGTACCTTAGCTTCAGGTAAAGGGGTATAGATCGCATTATCACTTTCCTGACAAGAGTAGAAAATAGATAGAAGTAATAAACTGAACAATTTTTTTGTTTTCATGTTACAATTTTTTTTATTAGTAAAGAAAAGAATCTTTATATAAGGTTTTCAGCCTAAAATCCTCCTTCTTTTATCATCCATTTTTTAGGTATGGATTGCGTAGAAAAGAATTCATAGACCTGAGAAATCCGAATGATCTGTGCCTGAAAGGCCATAAGTAGTTTCCCTGATTATTTATAACTCCTTCAAATCAATATAATACACCTCATCTGTATTCATATCTATCGTATATAATCGTTTTCTTACCGGATCGCTCCATACACGGAAAAATGATTTGTCGGTTGTAAGCTTATAGAGTAAATTCCCGTTCCAATCAAACACATGTATCGTATTAAAGATGGGTACTTCTACCCCAAAACGGTCGTCCCACGGTTCTTTGCCCCAATAAGTGGCGTAGATGTAATTATCATCGGCATGTACATGGTTATAGAAAACATTCATAGATTCCATAGATGTTTCCAAAAGAGAAAAGTTGGGATTGTTTTTTATCCGGTAACTGGTAATTTTGCCTGTTTGAGTGTCTATGATATTTATTTGAGGTAAATGTCTCATGACTTGTACAATTTTTGAACCGTCGGGCTTTATTGCGTCCCAAGTATAAAAAAAGAAATCTAACGGACTCTTCGCATTGGGATTTTGTATTGATTTTGTTTTGTAGATAGGAAAATCCTGTATCAGTTGGTTGGTGTAAATCGTTCGTTTCTCATAATGAGGAGTGGTTGCCTCTTGCGAATTTATTTCTTCAGCAGGCTTATAAGCAAATAAAACATTCTCAATCTGGTAAAATGAAAAAAGGATGTGATTATTATCATAAGGAATGATGGTATCGTATGTTGTTGTACCTTTTTTAATAGAACTACTTAAATCCCAAACAAGTAGCTTTTTTTCATTGGGAGCATGCAACAATGTCATTAGTTTATCATTCTTCTTAAACAATTGCGAGATACAATTTGTGGATATTATTTCTTTATTCCCTTGTCCTTTTTTACAGAAATAACCAATTTCTTTACCCGTGTCTATATTGATGATATTAAAAAAGTGCTCGGGATAACTCGGACTCCAGCAGATCAATAAGGAATCATATGCTGCGATTATTCCTGTGGCAATTCCTTTTATGGGTACATGCGTACTATTGATATTCTTTGATATAACATTCTTGACATTTACCTCCTTTATTTCGCCATTGAAATATTGGCTGTCAATGTCGCTACAGCAAGGTAATAAGCTAATGATGATGAAGATGATTACTATTTTCATAACTGAATTTATAATGATGATAGGATTGTGTACTTTGCAGTTGGTCACATCCGGATGCGGTAATCGGTTGTGTCCGTTACAAACCGGGTGAATACCGGTTTCTCCGGGAAACGGATTTCTTTTCCTTGCCATTCCTTGACCAAGTGGAGAAGCTGTTCTTTCTTATTGTCCTGACAGGAGGCAAGGAGAAGTAAGACTAAAGATAGAATTGCTGTTTTCATTGTCCTTTTTTTATTGGATTTAAACATATTCGGATATATCAATACGTAAGATAGCGGGTTCAGGCTCATAACAAGAAACATAGATAGTTTTCTCATCTTCTGAAATCTCTATTTTTCCTAATGAATCGTTATTGGTAACCCGGAAATTACGCAGTAATTTTCCATTGTGATCAAACATGAGTATATGGTTGAATATGCGTTTCTCATCTGTTGGCAAACAACCTTTATACACGGCAAAGATATAGTTCTTCGTCATTTTGATGCTACAGAATCCCTCTTTCATGGATTTATCTAACTGATTGTCCTTAAATTTGAGGGGTTGTAAATAATATTTCCATTTCAGGGTGACATCTTTTTCTCCGGTTTGTTCGTAGCAAGCCAAATAACCGAAATTTTTCATAGCTTGTACGAAGGTGTTACCATAAGAAGCCAATTCAGATGTGAAAAGTCCCAAACTGTACTCATTTTGATCGGGTACGACACCTCCAAAATTATTTAGAGAGTCCAGTTGTAAATTCATAAGCATAAGGGGCTGCGGGGTATTGTTGATAGAGTTAACCACTACTTTTCCATTCTCCAAAAAAGTTCCATAACCAAATCATTGCTGTCCGGAGAAATTTTACCACAGCGTAAGCTGTCTAGGACCGTTACCCTCCGGAACATTAGCAGTGAGGTCGGTTTGATTAAATATATCTTTGATGTCGCCTCTTTTGAAGAGGACTTGACCAA
>ENA-OURV01000354-OURV01000354.1-human-gut-metagenome-genome-assembly--contig:-NODE-354-length-39364-cov-39.929100_pt1 | contig 39364 bp, 60 predicted proteins | sample MGYA00242141_ERZ509072 | MGnify/ENA primary metagenome ERZ509072 (study PRJEB26280, sample SAMEA2338763) | human gut metagenome | biome: human gut; feature: human-associated habitat; material: faeces... | reverse complement strand
AAGGCGTTATGCGCCACGGACGGCGCATAAAAGCCGGTTTCGTCAAGCATAGAAACCCATCAAGCATAATTTCGTACAGTATCTTAGCCACGCAGCGTAGCGACGGCAGGAGTACGTGTGCGCCCGTGGTACCCAGGGCTTGCGTTCCGTACTATTATATAAACGTCCTAAATAAGGTTTTTAATGCCTTCTGTTAAACGCTTTGCAACTCTCACATTGTTCATAGTGTAAAGATGAATTCCCTCCACATCATTAGCTAAAAGCTCAATTATCTGACTCTCGCAGTAAGACATTCCGGCATCAAAAAGTGCCGCCTTGTTGTCTCCGTATCTGTGCACAATCTTCTGGAACTTCTCCGGGAACTTTGCTCCGCACATTGTGACCATTCTCTGAATCTGAGCCGCATTTATACAAGGCATGATGCCCGGGATAACAGGCACATTGATACCTGCAAGCCTGCAGTCCTCCGCAAAATTGAAGAAGGTATTATTGTCAAAGAAGAGCTGCGATAAAAGAAGCTCTGCACCGGCATCAACCTTTTTCTTAAGATTCTTAATATCATCTACCTTATCAGCTGCCTCCGGATGGATGTCCGGGTAGCACGCACCTGCGATACAGAACTGATCACCTGTGGTGTCCTTTATATACTTAATAAGGTCGCTTGCATGGAGAAAATCCTCCTTTGCAGGCACATTTGGATTTCTGTCTCCTCTTAAAGCGAGGATATTCTCGATGCCCTCATATGAAAGCTGTCTGGTGAACTCATCTATCTCTGCCTTGTTATAGCACAGACATGTAAGGTGTACGACCGGCTCCACATTGTACTGGTTCTTGATTTTCTTCGCAATCTCGATAGTCTTGTTATTGTTTGAGCTGCCGCCTGCGCCAAATGTCACGCTGATGTACTCAGGATGACAATCACAGAGTATCTCAAGCATCTCGTCTATATTTTTGAAGTCCTCCTCTTTCTTTGGTGGAAATATCTCAAAGGAGAGCGACTGTGGTTTGTTTGTATGTATCTGTGTAATCTTCATGTTATCCTCCGGTATATATGGTTATTCAATAATTTGTAATTTTTATATTCCATATATTACTGTAGTTTTTTGTCATTGTAAAATATATTTTTCTTTTAGTTTGTCATAAATAAAATCTATATCAAAACTTGCTGAGCATTTGATTTTTTTATATGAGGTGATATAATGGGCGAAGCAAATCAAAAAGAGGTTTCACAATGAAAAAAATAGATTTTGATAACGATTCGATAAAGAAAAATATATTGCAGGCTGCTCTGCCCATGCTGGCAGCCCAGATTCTAAGCCTGTTGTACAATATAGTAGACCGCATATACATTGCACGCATACCGGATATGGGAACCACTGCACTCGGTGCTGTGGGGCTTTGCTTTCCTATTATAATGCTGACAATCGCTTTCTCCAATCTCTTTGGAAGCGGTGGTGCTCCGCTTTTTTCAATAAAAAGAGGCATGAGTGATGACAGAGCCGCCAATACTATAATGAATACGAGCTTTACAATGGTCTGCACATTCGCAGTTGTTTTTACAGCTTTGTGCATGATTTTTGCAAAGCCTCTTTTAATCCTGTTTGGCGCATCTGAAAATGCTCTCAAATACGCTCTGCCATACCTGCTCATTTATTTGATAGGAACACTCCCATCCATGATTTCAACCGGCATGAATCCCTTTATCAACGCTCAGGGCTACTCCACTACCGGCATGCTGTCTGTTGCAATCGGAGCCGTTGCCAATCTGGTTTTAGACCCGCTTTTTATATTTGGATTTAATTTTGGCATCAAAGGAGCAGCTATTGCTACGGTCATCGCACAAATACTGTCTGCTCTCTATGTGCTTCACTTTCTTAGGAAAAAGGCCGAGCTTAAGGTGCGCCTTATGACACTCTCTGAATTTGGTGAAAACACGCGCTATGCAAAGGACATCATAAGCCTTGGAACCTCAGGCTGTGTCATGCAGCTCACAAACAGCCTGGTATCTATATGCTGCAACAATGTGCTTTCAGTGACCGGTGGCGATTTGTACATATCGGTAATGACAATTGTATCAAGCATCAGGCAGATGGTCGAGACTCCAATTTATGCAATTGTGGAGGGTTCATCTCCTGTTTTAAGCTACAACTATGGCGCCAAAAGGCCGGCCCGGGTGAGAAAATCTATTTTCACTATGGGACTGCTCGTGCTTCTATATACAGCTGTCATGTGGAGTGTAATTATACTTGCTCCTCATGCCCTGATTGCTATTTTCAGTTCCGATGCCACCCTCATGGATGATGCGGTGAAGGCTTTAAATATCTACTTTGCGGCATTCATATTTATGGATCTGCAGTACGTCGGACAGACTACCTTTAAATCACTGAACAAAAAGAAGCGGGCTATATTTTTCTCCCTGCTTCGCAAGGTGTTCATCGTTGTACCGCTGACATATATTCTGCCTTACTCCTTTGGTATGGGAACCGACGGTGTGTTTATGGCAGAGCCTGTATCAAACGTGATTGGCGGAAGCATCTGCTTTGTAACCATGCTTGGCACTGTGCTACCTGAGCTTCGCAGAATGGAGCAGTAATTACAGCATCTCATCAATGCAGATGCCGTAGCCTCCGGTCGGATCATCGACAAACACATGGGTGACTGCTCCTATTATTTTACCATCCTGTATGATAGGGCTTCCGGATGTGCCCTGCACTATGCCACCGGAGAGCTCTATCAGCCTGTCGTCTGTCACCTTAAGCTCCATTCCCTTGTTTGTATCTGTCGCTTTTTTATCTATATTTGTTATTTCCAGATTATATTTTTCAAGTTTTCCTGATATTTCAGATATCATCTGTGCACTGCCTGTGTGTATCTCATCCTTGCCGGCAACCGGATAATACGTATCCTCTGCGGCATATTCCGACAATTCATCGCTGTCAAGCTGTCCGTAAATTCCCAGATTACTATTGCAGTCAAGTGTGCCTATATGGCTTTTTTTGCCAAAATATACCACTCCGCCTATCTCGCCCGGCGCGCCGGCTTTTCCCTTTTTGATTTTGGTAAGCTTCATGCTGTACAAATCACCACTGTTTGCATACAAGAGATTGCCGCTTTGCGTTCCGTCTCCTATTCCATGCCCCAGCGCTCCAAAACGGCCGTCCTTTGTATAATAAGTGATAGTACCGATTCCTGCCAGATCATCCTTCACCCATATTCCCATATAGTATTTGCCATCATCCATCCTCACAGGCGTGATATCCGCTGACATTTTCTCACCGCCTCGAAGAAATTTAATGTTTACGGTACTTTTATCTTCATGACTTTCATCATGCTGCTTCATAATATCATTCACAGCTTCAGAAAGTTCCTCCTTGTCTGCAACAGTGCGTCCATTGACAGATAGGATATAATCACCGCACTGCACCTTTTTATCTGCCGGATTGACTTTTTTTCCATCCTCGTCTGTCACCTCCGTCGTATTCACTACAAGCACTCCCTCTGTCTGCTCATATATACCGGTCAGCCTGCCACAGGCATATACGCCCTCAACACTTATTCCAGCACTTATTTTATCTGTCTCTTCATAATCTCTGTGAGTTGATGCTGTATCTGCTGTCTGTCCTATGCCTTGTTCGGTTCCACCGTTTCCACTGTTTTCACCGGTTCCGCCGTTTTCACCATTTTCACCATTCTCGCCCGAATCAGCCAATACACTGGCCGCCTGTCCCGGAAGCCCTGTCGCATATCTTCCATATCCGGCCTTTGATTCATTTAAAAAACTTCCTAATGCACTTTCATCAAATGCCTTATCTACCCTGCTGCACCACTTATCATCACTGCTTAGTGCAAACATAGCTATCACTGCTGCAGCCAGCGTGACACTCACAAATTTTCCAAAAAACTTCCGCATACTATTACCTCCATTTGGATTAGTATGCTCCTGTAATTTTTCTTTTATTCTTTTAATATCTTATTATCTCATTCTAACTATTCCAAATTATTTTGAGCAAAAACCAGTATAGTTTGACAGTTTAGGTGTTTTCCTATATAATTTCGATATATTTATATGTTTATTATAAATTTCACATATTATTCCCACGTTGTTAGTTACAAATAAATACTGTAATAGCTTTATAATTCTTAAATCACCATTTAATAAAGGAGGGATTCCATGAATACATACCTGCTCATCACATCCATAGTAATCTTCTTATGTATCCTGCTAAATCGTGTCTCCAATCGCATAGGCATTCCGGCACTTTTAGCCTTTATCGTGCTCGGCATGCTTTTTGGCTCTGACGGAATAATGAAGATAGATTTCGACAATTACGCGTTCGCTGAACAGATATGCTCTACCGCGCTGATATTTATCATGTTCTATGGCGGCTTTGGCACCAACTGGCAGCGTGCAAAGGCTGTTGCCGTTAAGTCTGTGCTTTTGTCCACCATCGGTGTTATTATCACATGCTTTCTCACAGGGCTGTTCTGTCACTTTGCCCTTAATATGAGCTGGGAAATAAGCTTTCTCCTCGGTGCGCTGATTTCATCAACAGATGCAGCGAGCGTTTTCTCCATACTGCGTTCGAAAAAGCTGAATCTGAAATACAATACCGCCTCTCTTCTTGAAGTGGAAAGCGGTAGTAATGACCCATGTGCCTATATGCTCACAGTTGCTTTTATATCCAAATCTCAGGGCAGCGCAAGCCCGGGAAATATTGCCATACTCATAGTAAAGCAGCTTGCCTTTGGCATAATCTTCGGCGTCCTGATTGCAAAGCTTTCCATCATGCTCCTTCGATATATACGCTTCAAAAGCGCGGGGTTTGATGCGATTTTCATGGTGGGAATTGCTCTGATATCGTATGCCCTGCCTGCTTACTTTGACGGAAACGGCTTCTTAAGTGCCTATATAGTCGGCATTATACTCGGTAACACAGAAATAGAAAATAAAAAGAATCTGGTAAATTTCTTTGATGGCATAACAGGACTCATGCAGATGCTTATTTTCTTTCTGCTTGGTCTGCTTTCTTTCCCATCAAAGCTGCCACACGTCATAGTACCGGCACTTTTAATATTTATGTGGCTGACCTTTGTGGCAAGACCTCTTTCTGTCGCACTTGTGCTCACACCATTTCGCAGCAAAATAAAACAGCTGCTGCTTGTCTCATGGTCCGGCTTAAGAGGAGCTGCATCCATAGTGTTTTCCATCATGGCATATACCGCCACCAATGATGACCTCGACACCTTCCACATAATATTTATGATAGTACTTTTTTCAATACTGCTTCAAGGCTCAATGCTTCCATGGATATCACGAAAGCTTGACATGCTTGATAAAACAGCCGATGTAATGAAGACCTTCAATGATTACTCCGAGGAAGCAGATATCCAGTTCATACAGCTTACCATACCGGAAAATCATCTGTGGTGCGGCCACAAGCTAAAGGATCTGACGCTGCCTCCTGAGACACTGATTGTGCTTATACGAAGAGGTGAGCAGAATATAATACCGGACGGTGAAACAATAATTCTGCAAAATGATGTGCTCGTGCTTAGTGCCATCACACCTGATGAGGTGCATGGTATAAGGCTGGTGGAAAAAATAATAGAAAAAGACAGCAGATATAACAATAAACTGCTGTCTGAAATATCAAAAAAACACAATGAGATTATCATAATGATCCAAAGAAACGGGCAGGTAATCATCCCAAACGGAAACGTACGGCTGACCACCGGTGATATACTGGTAATCAACCGCGCCGTAAACTGATAATGTCAGATTTTTTTCTCCATGGCAAGTGCTTTCATCTCGCGTGCGCTCTCCATCACGGTATCTGTGATTTTTGCACCGCCGAGCATTCTGGCAAGCTCAGCCACACTGTCATTGTCAGTTAGCCTTCGAATCCTTGAAACCGTGGATTTGTTCTCGACTGCTTTTTCTATAAGGAAATGCGCATCTGCCATAGCTGCTATCTGCGGCAGATGTGTGATACATATAATCTGATGGTTGCGGCCAAGCTCATTCATCTTCTCAGAGACCATCTGAGCTGTACGTCCACTGATTCCAGAATCAATCTCATCGAAAATAAGCGACTCAATGTGGTCATTTTCTGCCATGATTGTCTTGATTCCAAGCATGATACGCGACAGCTCTCCTCCCGATGCTACCTTGCCGAGCGGCTTAAGCGGCTCTCCGGGGTTAGTTGATATGAGAAACTCCGGCGCATCGATGCCGTTTGCCGTATAGTCCGGCAATCTGTCAAACTGCATATCAAACTGTACATCAAGGAAATTCAAATCATTAAGTGCTGATTTAATTTCTGACACAAGCTTTACAGCACTCCTTTGTCTGATTTCTGATACCTCATCCGATATCTGTGCCAGCTCCTTTTCCTTTTTCGCAAGCTGCTGCTCTAATTTCTGTAAATAAGAATCATAATCATTCAGGACACTGATACGCTCCCTCTTTTCATTGAGTGCTATCAGTATATCATCAATTGAGTTGCCGTATTTGCTCTTTAGATGATTTATCTCATCCAGACGCTTTTGTGTCTCATAGAAGGTCTCCTCGTCAAACTCAGCCTGTGATATATATCCTGATATCTCGTGATTAAAATCAGAAAGCAGACTGTCTATCTCTGACAGCTGACTCTCCAGAGCTTCCACATCCTCATCATAACCTGATACCTGCGACAGCTCTCTTACCGCCCTGCCAATAAGCTCTGAGGCACTCTCCATCTCGCCTCCTGTGGCAGAATATGCAGCATTTACACCCTCCATGATTTTCTTTCCGTTTGAAAACTTCCTAAACTGCGCCTCAAGCTCCTCATCCTCACCAGACACCAGGGAAGCTTCTTCTATCTCCTTCACCTCGTACTCAAGGAATGACAGCTCACGGCTTCTTTCTTCATTGTCGATATTTGACTTTTCATACTCATCCTTAAGCGCCCTATATGCTTTGTATGTGACTGAAAGCTGCTGCTTTTTATCTCCAAGCGGCTGCTTTGCGTACTCATCAAGTATATCAAGGTGTTTTTTCTTTGATAAAAGTGACTGGTGCTCATGCTGACCGTGGATATCTATGAGATATGCGGCTATTTCCTTCATTCGCGAAACAGACACGGCTTCACCGTTTACCCTGCCGACTGCGCGCGACTGTGTGATTTTACGGCTTAAAATCACGCATCCGTCCTCGACCTCCACATCAAGCTCCCTTAAAGCCTCTATAATCTTTGGGTCCTCAACTGAAAAAATAAGCTCCACAAAAGCAGGCTTTTCATTGTCTCTTAGCATCTCCTTTTGCACTTTTTCACCAAGCGCCAGATTGATAGAGCCTATGATGATTGATTTTCCGGCTCCGGTCTCTCCCGACAGTATATTTAGTCCGTCGGAAAACTCAACCTCACACTCATCTATGAGTGCCAGATTCTTTACATGTAGATTTTGTAACATATTTTCTCCTTCCTCTCCCAGGCATGACGATATATGTTATTTTCTGTTACAGTTCAGCTATAATCTGATATTCATGTAACATTATTCCACAATTCTGCGGATTTTTTTCATCACCGCATATGTATCATCAACAGTCCGGATTGCACACATGATTGTGTCATCTCCTGCAATCGAACCGACGATTTCTCTCATCTTCATGGCATCTATTGCAGCACAGACAGCGCTTGCCATTCCCGATACAGTCTTTATAACGAGGATATTCTGTGCCATATCCATTGACAAAAAGCCCTCTCTGAGTACTCTTTCGTATTTCTTTGAGAGATTCTCAGGTGCATCCGTTATCACGGCGTACTTCTGTCTGCCGCCTGCGGTAGGAATCTTTGTGAGCTTAAGCTCCCTGATATCCCTGGATACTGTGGCCTGAGTCACGCGAAAACCATCTTTTTCAAGAAGCGCAGACAGCTCATCCTGCGTCTCTACCTCATTCTTTTGGATTATCTCAATTATCTTGGATTGTCTGTTTGTTTTCATGTCCTGCCACCTCATAAATATTATTTGTAACTATTCATTATAACAATCCTTATCTGTGTTATGAATAATTTCCCATCTTTTTGCGGAGTATCTCCAAAAAGCTTCTCTGGTGAAGCTTGCAAATCTTTGTATGATTGGCTGCCTTTGAAATAACAAAACGGTCTCCCACAGCCAGCTCTGCCGTAGTGTCGCCATCATAGCTGACACACGCCATCTCATCGTTTTGCTCCCTGCGGCTTAGAATCTCTATCTCTATCTCATCATCGCCTGAAAGCACAATGCTCTTTGACGTAAGATTGTGAGCATTGTTCGGTGTGAGCAGTATCATATCGCCCTTCGGATCCACAATCGGACCTCCCGCCGACATACTGTAGCCTGTAGAGCCTGTCGGAGTCGCAACAATGATGCCGTCAGCGTGGTAATTGTTTAAAAACTCACCGTTTACATACACATTGAGGCTTAAAATCTGCAAATTGCCCTTTCTATGGATGACTATATCATTTAATGCAACTCTCGAGATTTCACTGCCTCTTTTATGCCCTGTGAGCATAATACGATCCTCTGTCATGTATTTATCAGCCATGAGCGAATCAATAGCGTCAAATACCGTAGCTTCCTCCACCTCACACAGATAGCCGAGTGTGCCGAGATTCACTCCCATAAGCGGAATCTCAAGTGTCTCCACCCTTGTGGCTGCACGAATCAGTGTACCATCTCCGCCGAGTACAAGAATACACTGCGTATCCTGTGGTATATCCTCAAGCTCAAACTCGTTATCGGATATAGCCTCGACATTGCTCATAAGCCCCTTTGCCGTGCCGCCCTTTTGTTCTATGTATGCCACTATTTTATTTGTAAGTGCAAAATTCCTGTCCTTATAGGCATTTGCTATCACAACAAAATGTTTCATAGTCTATTTCCTGTCCAGCTCTCCATGCGCGGCCTCGACCACACTATGAATATCCACTGATTCCTCCTTTATAGGATCATCTGTCTTTTTGATATGTACAAGGTACTCTATATTGCCCTCCGGCCCCTTGATTGGCGAATACTCAAGGTCTAACACGCTAAATCCATTTGAAAGTGCAAAGGATATGATATTGTTCACTACCTCCTCATGCACGCTCTTGTCACGGACCACGCCCTTTTTACCTACCTTTTCCCTGCCTGCCTCAAACTGTGGCTTGATAAGACAAACCATCTCGCCACCGTCCTTTAACAGTGCTCTTGCAGGACCTAACACCTTGGTAAGTGATATGAATGACACATCAACCGATGCAAAATCCAGCTCATCATCTATGTCATTGGGCGTCACATACCTGATATTGGTCTTTTCCATGCACACCACGCGCTCGTCCTGACGCAGCTTCCATGCAAACTGGCCATATCCGACATCCACGGCATACACCTTTTTAGCACCATTTTGAAGCATACAGTCTGTAAAACCGCCTGTTGAAGCACCTATATCCATGCACACCTTGCCATCCATCGTGATATCAAAGTGCTTCATAGCCTTTTCAAGCTTTAGCCCTCCACGGCTCACATACTGCAGTGTCTTTCCATGAATCTCAATATTGCAGTCATCAGGAAATGTGCTTCCCGCCTTATCCTCACGGTTGTTATTTACAAAAACATTGCCCTCCATAATCATGGTCTTTGCTTTTTCCCGTGATGGTGCAAGGCCTCTGTTTACAAGTAATACGTCTAATCTTTCTTTCATACTGTATGTTACCTCTATCTATAATGCTGCTATTATACGCTTAGCCACCGATTCGGCATCCACATGCAGCTCCTTTTTGAGCACCTCGACATTGCCATGCTCCACATAGCAGTCAGGAAGTGCAACTGTCAACACCTCAAGAGCTATGCCGTTAGTCTTGACATACTCCGTCACATGCTCACCAAAACCGCCGCTTTGCACGTTTTCCTCCATAGTCACAAGCAGGCTGTGTTCAGACGGCAGTTCCTTAATTGCTTTCTTATCAAAAGGCATTGCAAAACGCGCATTGATAAGTGTAGCAGAGATTCCCTCTGCCTCAAGCAGCTTTACTACATCAACGGCAGTCTTTACCATACTGCCGAGTGCCATGATAGCCACCGTGCTTCCTTTTCTGATTAGCTCACTCTTTGCAAGCTCTATCGGCTGTCTGATTTCCTTAAGGCCGTCATAGGCTGCCCCTCTTGGATATCTGAGTGCAATCGGACCGTCATATGCCACTGCAAACTTCATCATATCAGACAGCTCCCACTTATTCTTCGGAGCCATGATTGTCATATTCGGGATGACCGACAGATATGATATGTCAAATATTCCCTGATGTGTCTCTCCGTCACTGCCTACAAGCCCTGCCCTGTCGATTGCAAAGATGACATGCAGATTCTGTATGCACACATCGTGAAGTATCTGGTCAAACGCCCTTTGTAAAAATGACGAGTACACCGCAAATACCGGGATAAGTCCTGCCTTTGCAAGCCCTGCCGCAAAGGTCGTGGCATGTGCCTCGGCTATTCCCACATCAAAAAATCTATCCGGGAAATTGCGGTGGAATCTGCGAAGCCCTGTTCCATCTGCCATGGCAGCCGTTATCGCAACTACCTTTGGATTTCTCTCGCCCAGCTTCTTCATGACTGTTGAGAAGACATCTGTGTAATTGGCCTTCGTGCGCTTATTCTTTGGAAGTCCTGTCTCTATGACAAATGGCTCTGCACCGTGAAATCTGGAAGGATAACGCTCAGCCGGGTCATAGCCTGATCCCTTTTTCGTAAGCACATGCACAAGCACCGGACCATCCACACGCTTTGCCTCATCAAACACACGGCACATTTCCTTTATATCACTGCCATCCACAGGTCCCAAATAGATAATGCCCATCTCCTCAAAGAACATACCCGGAATAAAAAGCTGCTTTATGCTGCTCTTTGTATTCCTGATATGCTTTACCATACGCTCTCCGTAGATTGGTATATGGTTTAGGGAATTCATGACATTATTCTTAAAATCCCTGTATGCATCCGCTGTGCGAAAGCCTGAAAGATACTGGCTGATGCCCCCGACGTTCTCTGAAATCGACATATTGTTGTCGTTTAACACTATAATAAAATTGCCCTTCACGCTTGAAGCGTTGTTGAGCGCCTCATAAGCCATGCCTCCGGTCAGCGCACCGTCTCCTATTACAGAAACCACGTGGTAGTCCTCTCCTGTCACCTGTCTGGCTGTCGCAAGCCCAAGCCCTGCTGATATGGATGTGGAGCTGTGTCCTGTATTAAAGCAGTCACAGTCGCTCTCATCCGCCTTTGGGAACCCGCTCATGCCTCCATACTGTCTGAGCGATGAAAATCCATCCTTTCTGCCGGTGAGTATCTTGTGTGTGTACGACTGATGCCCTACATCCCACACTATCTTATCCTTCGGCAGATTAAAGCACAGATGCAGCGCCATGGTAAGCTCCACAACTCCGAGGTTTGATGCCAGATGACCTCCTGTCACCGATATGCTCTCTATAAGAAACTGCCTGATTTCATCTTTTAACAGCTTAAGCTCCTCAGGTGTCAATTTTTTTATATCATTTTCCTTTTGTATCTTTTCTAAAACCATCCTATTTCTCCCGATGAATCAGATATTCAAATAACTCCTTAAGAAATGCATCGTCGTATCCCAAATCATCAAGCTGCTCCTCTGCCTCCTTGGAGATGCGCTCCACATCAGAAACTGCTTTATCCAATCCCTCAAATGTGACATATGTCGCTTTATTATTTTTCTCGTCACTGCCTACCGGCTTTCCAAGCACCTCAAGTGTACTTGTGACATCAAGCACATCATCCTGTATCTGAAACGCAAGCCCCAGCTTTGCCGCTATCTGCTCAACGCGTGATACCTCATCAGACGACGCCCCTGCAAGGATTGCTCCTATCATCATCGAGCTCTCTATAAGTGCGCCTGTCTTAAGCCTGTAGATAAAGTCAAGCTTTTCCCTTGTGATAGAACAGTCATCGGATTTCTCGCTTTCTACATCAACCACCTGTCCTCCGACCATGCCATACACGCCTGCTTTTTTTGCAAGCACCGCAAATGCCCTTGCCACACGCGTATCAGCCACTTCCATGTCAAAAGCCTTTGCTGCGGTCTCATATGCCAGGTTTAAAAGTGCATCACCTGCAAGAATGCCCATAGCCTCACCGTACACAGCATGTGTGGTCTTCTTTCCACGCCTGTACTCATCATTGTCCATGGCAGGCAGGTCATCATGCACCAGCGAGTAGGTGTGTATCATCTCGATTGCCGCCATAAATGGCTCAATCACTGCACTGCTTCCGCCAAACATATGGTAAGTCTCTTCCATGAGGATAGGGCGAAGCCTCTTTCCACCGGCTCTCACACTATAGTTCATGGCCTCAAAAATAATCCTCTGCTGTCCCTCCTCAACGGGAAGAAACTTCTCAAGCACGTTATTTATATGCTCTACCTTTTGCTGCAGCTCTTCCATGAATTGTGACTTATTTAAATTCCCATTTAAGCTCATCAGAATTCCTCCAGTTGTCCGTCGCTGTTTAGCACAAGCATGGCCTTTTCCATGCCCTGTACCATATCATTGGCACTCTTTACCTCATCAAGCCCCTTCTTGTAGAGCTCAAAGGCCTCATCCAGGGATACATCCGCATCCTCCATCCTCGCCACTATCTGCTCTAAGTGTGCAAAGCGCTCCTCGAGTGTCAGTGTTTTTTCATTTTCTTTGCTCATCGTTAATAACCTCCGAAACTACGGCCCTTGCATGACCGTCTATCAGATATATATTTATGTCATCGCCTGCATTGATATCGGATACACTGTGCAGTGCCCCCTTCTTTTCCACCTCGACATACGCATAGCCCTGTGCCAGCTTTTTGGCCGGTGAATATGCATCCATTTTACCTGAAAGCAGTGCCAGACGCTGTCTGCAATCCGAAAGCCTCTGCTTCATAATCCTTTCAAGTGCATCCTCGATATCTGCCAGACGCCTTTTATTCTCATTTAGTTTATTCTGTGGACTAAGGAAATTAAGTCTTGTTTTAATATGTGACAGCTTTTCCCTGAAAAAATCAATCCGTCCTGTCAGATTTCTGTCCATCCTGCGGCACAGATTGTCAAGGCGCTCTAACGTCTGTCTGTAGTCACTGACTGCAAGCTCTGCAGCCGCTGAAGGTGTGGGTGCTCTCCTGTCTGACACAAAATCCGCTATTGTCCAGTCAGTCTCATGGCCTACCGCCGAGATGATTGGCGTGCGGCAGTCAAATATGGCTCTCGCCACAATCTCCTCATTAAAGGCCCATAAATCCTCTATGGAGCCTCCGCCTCTGCCGACTATTATCACATCAAGCTTCATCGCATCCAATGTCTGTATGCCCTTCACTATGCTATTAGCCGCACCCTCTCCCTGCACAAGTGCCGGATAAAGTATGACCTGTACATATGGATTCCTGCGCGATGATACATTCCTTATATCCTGCACGGCCGCGCCTGTCGGTGCTGTAACCACACCAATACGGCCGGCATACTGCGGAATGGGCTGCTTGTACTCTGCGGCAAACATGCCCATCTCCTCAAGCTCATGCTTTAGCTGCTCGAATTTGAGATACAGATTGCCCTCTCCGTCAAGCTCTATCTTTTTGGCATAAAGCTGATATGCGCCGGTCTTCTCATACACCTCAACGGAACCTGTCACAATAACCTGGTCACCCTCCTTCATGTGGAAGGAAAGTCCTGCCGCCCTGCTGCCCGCAAACATGATAGCGTTCATGGCTGCTCCCTCGTCCTTTATTGTGAAATAAATATGACCGCTCGTGTGATATTTGCAGTTGCTCACCTCTCCCTTTATGCTCACCTGTCTGAGCATAAAATCCTGAGCGAACATATTTTTAATATAGCTATTTACTTGCGCTACCGAATATATATTTCTATTTGCCATGTTCAATGCTCTATATCGCTGTTCCTCTTAAGCTATGCAAACTTTGCAAGCACTCCGTTTACAAATGCACCTGACTCATCTGCACCATACTTCTTTGCAAGCTCAACAGCCTCATTTATTGAAACCTTTGTAGGAATATCGTCCTCAAACTTTATCTCATAAACTGCCAATCTGATAATTGCCAGATCAACCTTTGCCATACGATTGGTCTTCCAGCCTGTAGACTTCTCATCGATGAGTGCATCAAGCTCTGCCATATGCTCAATAATCGCACTGCATTTTTCATCAATATACTGTCTTTCCTCGTCTGTAGGATTTGTAAGCTCATCATTTAAAAGCTCCATCTGCTCTGCAAGCTCAGACTTGTCATGAAACTCAACCCTGAAAAGCATCTTAAAAACGTTTTCTCTTATCTTGCTTCTTGTCATTTAAATTCCTCTCGTGAATAGTATTTTATATAAATTAAGGATGTCTGTACGACATCCTTAATTATACTACATTTGTGATCATTTAAAAAGAACTATTTAATTCTCTCCCATATCAACACTTGCTATACGAACATTGATAGTAGCCACAGAAAGCCCTGTCATTGTCTCAATTGCAGACTTAACCTTCTCCTGTACCTTTGTAGAAACCTCAGGGATGCTGTATCCATAAGCAATATTGAGTGCTACATCAACCACTACCTCATTGTCTGCTATCTCAATCTGAATTCCCTTTGAGAGATTCTTCATACCGAGCCTGCTGACAATCTCGTTTGTGATATTGCCTGCCATGGAGCTTACTCCCTCAACCTCAGTAGCAGCAAGACCTGCTATGATAGCTACAACCTCATCTGCTACCTTGATCTCGCCAGACTCATCTGATTTGATATTTATTGTGTTTCTATTCTCTGCCATGTCCATGTTCCTCCTTAACCGGCTATACGGTCTGTCCCTTTGCCACGTAAACCTGGAATGAGTCATTTCCCGTAAGTGATCTATTTCTTGATACGCGAACATTCTTGTCTGTGATCACGTACTCCAGATTGGCGCCATCCTCAATTACCGTATCCTGTAGCAGGATGCAGTTCTTGACCTTTGCATTCTTTCCTATCTTGACGCCTCTTGATAGGATGCTGTTTTCCACGGTACCCTCGATGACACAGCCATCAGCAACCATGACATTCTTGGCTTTTGAGCCATTTATGTATCTTGTAGGGTTATCATCCCTGATCTTTGTATAGATAGAATTGCCACTCTTAAACAATGCTGCCCTGTTATCCTCATCAAGGAGCTTCATATTCTCCTCGAAATAGCTCTTCATATCTGTAATCTGTGAAGCATAGCCTGTGTACTCATATGCCTGGATATTGAGTGAATCAGTGTTTGTAGCCATCAGATCCCTTGTAAAATAAGAATAACCATGTACAAAAGCGTCATCCACTATTCTAATGAGCTTCTCCTTCTCCATGATATAGATATTCATGCCAAAGTTTACCTTGCCCATATCCCTGTCATTGATATATATCTTTTTGATACGTCCATCATCTATATCAAATGTATAGTACATCTCATCATTGTTGCCGTTTGGTCTTAAGAATACCTTCGGTACCTCCTGCTTGCGGTACATTGCAGTGATATCAGCCCCTGTGTTCTTATGTGCCTCAATCAGCTCCCTGAAATCAAAATTGAATACATAGTTGGCATCAGCCATGATAACATACTTCTGAGTGTACTTTCTCAGATAGCCCTTAAGGCTTTCGATTGCCTCAACACGGCCCTCATACACCTTAATCTGCTTCTGTGCATAAGGCGGAACTATATTGATACCACCATTTTTTCTTGCAAGATCAAACTCCTGACCTGAGCCCAGGTGATCCATCAGAGAGTGATAGTTCTTCTTAACTATGAGAGATATATTGTCGATTCCGCTATGTACCATGCTTGAAATCAGGAAATCGCAGAGTCTGTAACGACCTGCAAACGGAATGGAAGCCATAAGTCTCTCGGATACCATCTCAGGAATGAGGGCATCGTAGCTGTTTGCAAAAATAACGGCCAAAGCCTCTTCGTTGTTCATGTTTAGCATTGTTCCTGGCCCTCCTCAACATCATTATATACCATCGCCTTTGGTCCTATAACCGCTCTATCGCCAATTGTAACTCCCGGTGCAATTGTAGCAACATCACCTGTCACGTCCTCCGCCGGCTTTTCTCCAATAACTGCATCACAGCCTACTGTAACGCCCTCTGCAACTATACAGTGTGTAACCTTAGCGCCTCTTTTTATCACAGTATCACCCATGACAACTGCATCCTCTACCACTGCGCCCTCTTCTACGACGACACCGCCAAAAAGAATTGAATGCTTTACTGTGCCCTTCACTACACAGCCATCGGTAATCATAGAGTCTGTAACCTCTGCGTTGTTGCCAATGAAATGTCCTGTATGGCCACTGTTACGGCTGTATATCTTCCAGTTCTCATCAAACAGGTTGATACCGCTGTGCTCAGGATCAAGCACCTCCATGTTTGCCTCCCAGAGTGCAGGTATTGTTCCTACATCCTTCCAGTAGCCGTTAAAGTGATAAGCATACATCCTGCGGCCATCCCTCAAAAGGTTTGGAATGATATTGTTACCGAAATCATTCTCTGAATCCGGATCATTTTCATCCTCGATAAGATACTTCTTAAGTATATCCCAATTGAAGATATAAATACCCATGGATGCAAGATTAGACTTAGGATTCTTTGGCTTCTCCTGAAACTCTGTGATCTTGTCGTCATCATCTGCTACCATGAGACCGAAACGTGATGCATCCTCCCATGGAACCTCCATAACCGCTACAGAAAACTCAGCATTTTTCTCCTTATGGAACTTAAGGAAATCGCTGTAATCCTGCTTACAAATCTGATCTCCTGAAAGTATGATAACATACTCAGGATCATATCTCTCGATAAATGCAATATTCTGATAAATCGCATTGGCTGTTCCCTTGTACCAGTCTGAGCCTGAAGCCTTCTGATACGGTGGCAGTACATGCACTCCTCCATATAATCTATCAAGATCCCATGGCTGTCCATTTCCTATGTACTCATTCAAAACAAACGGCTGGTACTGTGTCAATATACCAACTGTATCTATACCTGAATTAACACAATTAGAAAGTGGAAAATCAATAATTCTGTATTTGCCTCCAAACGGAACTGCCGGCTTTGCAAGTTTCTGTGTCAGTGCATAAAGTCTGGAGCCCTGACCACCGGCAAGAAGCATCGCAACTAGCTCTTTTGCCATATTAAAATCCCCCTTGTTTAATTTTATTAAATTTTTGTTAGCTTTTGCAATTATTTTGGTTTTTTATAATGGTTTATAGTTATATTTTACCACACTTTGGCATTTATGCAATTCAAAATTAACTAAAAAATACTATAATTTTTGTCATTATTTTCCAATTATCTCGCGGTTGTTTATGAACTCGTACGGCACCTCCTGGTACACATAATAATTTTACCAGTTTTAGTATAAAAATACCCTACGAGCGTTGATTTTTCAACATTCTGTAAATTGAGAGTGTGTACTACTACACACTTACTACACACATTTTCTTCTATATTCTATGATTTTGTTGTCGGTGCTAACGATTTTTTCAATGTCAGCAAACGATTTTTCAGGTGTAACATGTGTATACAAGTCCATTGTCATTTTCAGTGTTGCATGACCCAAATATGATTGAACGACTTTCGGCTCTATCCCTGACTCAAAACATCTTGTCGCAAACGTATGTCTAAACGTGTGACCGCTAAAAAATGGAAATTCATTGTCACTGCTCTTTGTATCATTTATCCGTCTTACAACTGAACGTATAGAGTCGCTGTATATAACCGAATTAATTGGTGTGTTAAACCTTGTAACAAACAAATATTCGTTTTGCTCCTTGGGTCTGCGTGCTGAAACTATCTTTTTAAGCTCAAATTGTTTCGTCAGATATTCCTTGCACACACTGTTAATTGGTACGTGTCTGTGACTCTGCTTGGTTTTTGGTGGCTCAACATGAAATGTCTTGCCTTTATCTTCAAGGTATTTCTGATACACAAGTGTCTTATTAACATCAATATACCCCTCGTCCATATGTATATCTGCAATCGTGAGTGCAAACAGTTCTCCTGGGCGCAAGCCTGTATTAACTGCCACATTATACATGTTGTCGTAAAATGTACCCTTGCACGCTTCAAAAAACTCGTTCTGTTGCTCTACTGTCAATGCAAAAGCATTAACTTCTTTGTCTGCTCTCAGCTTTACACCTTTCGCCGGATTCTTAATCATCAGGTCATCTTCCATAGCTCTACTGAACATGTCATTTAAAATAACCTTGATTTTGCTCTGTCTCTCATACTTATAGTTATCGTCAGAAGCTTTGTCGATAAGTAACTGCACATCTGACTTGCGAATAGATGTTATTTCATGGTTTCCTAAGTATGGTGAAATGTTCTTCTTATATATATGCGTGTACTCCCTAATGGTATTGGGGCGCACTCTCTTTTTCTTGTATACATTCATCCACCTGTCAAACCACGCATCAAGGGTAATGCTGTCCCTAACACTTGTGAATTGTTGATTGTCGGTCACTGCTTTACTAAGTTCTTTCCGCAGTTCCGGCAACTTGCTGTTGTAAATTGTCTTGCTCTTGCCGAACCTATCTTTATATCTGCCCTGATAGAGTCCGTCCTTGCGCTGGGTTATTCCGACTCCCAGCTCTTTTCCTCTCAAATCCTTTCCCATACTGATTTATGGCTCCTTTCAAAATCAAAAGCCATTATATGATAATTTCTATATTACTACATAATGGCTTATAATTCAATATATCTATTTATATGCTATCTGTCTTTTCGAGGTATTTTTCAAACTCCTTGCGCTTAACTAATCGCTTGCCTCTTCCGACAAAGAGCACAAAAGGACACGAGGGATTGTTAAGCATATCATTGATTCTGTTAATTCCGATATTGCTGTATTCCGCAGCTTCATCAATCGTCAGCGTTACTTTTTCCCATATTGGCACTTTGTTAATCATCGCCTGGCTCCTTTCTATCTTTTCCTTAATGGTTGCCACTCTCCGGGAAGTGGTCGTTTTTGAAATTAATAGTCTCTGTGATACCTCTTCAAGGCTTTTATCAGCAACTAGCAACTTAAAAACTTCCGCTTCTTCATCGGTAAAATTGGCATTTTTCAAAATTTCTTCAAGTTCCGGCTTAGTAAGTTTTGAAAACTTCATAAGCCTATCTCCTATTCTTCGGTTTTGCTTGTACTGTGTATACAAGTATTTGAGTATCGGCATGAGCTGTTACACGGCTTGTTGTCCTCGTATACACATTGTCTTTCAAATGGCTCTATATCACTTATAGTTCTGCTATTCATCTTATCATCACTTCCTCTCTGATAAATTAATTAATCTTTAATATTTTCACTACCCCACTGCTCTTGTATCTCATCATCGGTCTTATCTCGTCCGTGGATGTCGTACCACGCAAACGCTACCTCTATCAGCCCGATTAGACCGAATACTATGAGGGTGGTGTATACTAATGTTGTTGTGTCGGTCATGCTATCCCTCGCTTTCTAATAACTCCGGATTGTCAAAGACGCTTCCGACAACTTCATATTCAGTATCATATTCAAGCCTGTGCTTATAATATTTTTCGTTAGGAATTGTACATATAATTTCAAAATCTCCGAATGTTATGAGCACATTCCCCTTGCTATTATTTATTTTTACAATATCATTCTCCCAAATCAGCTTGCCGTTCTTATCTTTTAAGCCTGTGCATCGGCAGATAGTATCTCTGTCCACATCATAAGCACACACAAGTACCGGTTCATCAGCTTTGCCCTGTAACAAACTTGTAGCAATCTTGCATGTTCCATCTTCACAAGTGATTAGAGAGCCTGTAACCCATTCTCCGCTATCAAGTCTCTTGGCCTTAAATAAATATCTATCGTTCATCTAATTTTCTCCTTTCGGCTTTTTGCACCGCTCAAATTCGATAACCCACACCCAAGGGTTCGCATTCCAACCGTAGCAGTCAAGGTCGGATTTCTTGATGGTGGTGGTCCAAAGTTTTTCCCATTCCATCATCATTTCATCACATCGACTGCACTCTTCTTCTGTCCCATAACAGCACTGCGAACCGCTTTCTTCGTATGTATTAAGACAATCCCAACAATCAGGATAAGCTCCCTCTTTTATCACATCAACCGGCTTCATCTCCTGCAACCGTTTCACCCTCACATCCGTAACCTTAAGCCAAATACGTGCGGCTTCTTTCGGCATGTGGATGGATGGTTTCCAATGTAAACCTTCTGATATCCATGAATTATTATCTGCCTTATACCAAAAAATGTGAGCTGCTGCTTGAATAAATGTTTCTCGGACATAAAGAATATCGCCCGACTGATATGGAGCTTTTCTGATACACGGCTCATTTTTTCCGTTATACAACATCAGTTCATCTTTAATATATCCAGTCCATTGTGGATTTTCTCCTGACAAGAATTTTACCAGCCGACGGGTGCAACTCTTTCTACCTTCCAGAATCGCCCTAACCATTTCTGTATTAAATAAAATCGGTTTAATTGCCATCTTCTTTCTCTCCTATTCCGTTTCTGATTGAAGCCAATCAAGTGTGCATTTTTTACATATTTTTCTAATTTTATTGTTATCGAGTTCACTTTCACTAGCATAAGGGCACTCTTCCAAATCCATAGAATCAATGCAACCACTAAATAGTACACTCGCTAATTCTTCATCCGACATATTTCTTATCCTGTCGGCATTGGTCTTTCTGCTATCACATCTGCAACAAGGCTCATTATCTCTTGAATTGCTGTTGCGCTGGCAGTTACAAGTGCTATTAATACTGCCATTCAATTCAGCTAATTTGTTATAATAGTATCTTATATACTCCTTGCCATACATATTTACTGTCTTTTCAAACTCGTAAATAGCATTACATTCCGCAAGCTCTTTTATTTGTTTGCTACTACACATTATTCTCCACCTCTCAATTCTTTTAAATATTTCTTGTGCTCTTTTCTGAATTTCTTAGAATGTTTTTCAAGAATTTCATAAATGGCAATCTCATTGATTTGTGACTGTCCAAGTGGGTCTGAGACACACCAGCCGTCCGGTAACAAATACTCAATGATGAAGTGCCGGAATTCGGCATCACTCATGCCAACACCATACATGTTGTCTTTATCTTTTCTTGCTGAATATTTCTCTTTGAAAAACTCACTAATTGTCATTCTCCACCTCTCAATTCTTTCAGTTTTGCTTCGGCTTTTTCTTTTGTGGAAAAATACTTGCAATTTTCCTTGTCAATATCCTCAATCTCGTATATCGCAAGTTCTCTTATAGGTCTTTTCATAACCATTGCATACTTAGGATTGTTTATATCAACAATGTAATACACATATTTGCAAGATAGAATAACAAGTCTGTCCTGTTCTTCTAAATCCTCATATTTGCCTAATTTTTCTATCAGCAAATTCTTATAATCGTAACTATTTTCTCCGCACGGCAAACTGTCAGAAGCTCCATGTGTTCCGTCTGAATAAGTCTTTGTTAATCTCTTCATTACTGCTCCTTTTCCGGAAGTTTAGCTAGTTCGCATACTGTACACATCTGACCACTCCATGATGTTGCTCCATGATTCCAAGCGTAAACTCTTCCATTCTCATATTTCGCAAAATGCCTTTTAACCCACGAGTGAATACCACTATACGTTGCCAGTATCGGTGTATCAACTGCAACTTTTGACCAGTCAATTGGTGGTTCAACATATTCACTGTTTGCCCATTTTTTTCTTGCACCTCTGCAATCACCATTACCAAAACTAAATAAACAATTTTTACACGCTAATTTATAGCACGATGTCAGCTCTAACGTTGTTTTGTCAACTGCTATTTCGCTACCACCACAAGCAATATCCAAAATCTGTTCTGCGAATTTCTCTCTATTTGTCATAGTTTTGTACTCCTTTCCCATAATCCGGCATGTGTTTAAATCTCTCATATGTCTTATTATCTCTATGCGTTTCCATGTAGGCTTTCTGCCTATCGTCTCTCATCTGCTTTATGTGAGCATTTTGAGTGCTGTCGTTATCCCCTGCATAAGTCATTAATCAATCACCTTTATGTACCTTTCATCAACGTAATTAACTTCATCGGCAAGGCATTGCGCCACCTTTGGTAATGTCAGACCAAATTGATTAAATTTATACAATGTATCGATTAAATCTCTAAATTCTCCGATAAATTCTTTAATTTCCTTAACCGACAATTTAAACATCAGCTTAAGTGCCGTACACGCTAAAGTCATGTAGCTGTATGCCGTATCGCTCAAAAGCTGTCTCGTGTCGTTTATCGTGAGTAAATTATTTCTCTGATAAATCCTAATCAACTGCTGCATTGGGATTAAATTAATCTCTTTCTGCACATCAATGCCGTATCTAACTTTCAAAAGTTCGGCAAGCGTTTCGGTTTTCATTTCTTTTTCGCTCTGTGCCCTGTCAAGGTACTCATTTATGGTTCTTTCAAGCCTTACAATGCGCTTATTGCCAAATCCATGATGCAAATACAGTACATAGTAGCCTAAGTCCATAAAGTCTGTGAAAGACCGCCTTACGAGTTTTCTGCGGTTATTACTGCTTTTCAGCGTAATTCTTTCGGATTTTGTCCATGTAAAATCCGGCTCTTTGTGCTTTTTCTTTGGTTTCAGTTTGTTGCTCATATTTCTTCATTCTTTCTTCAAGTTCTCGTTTTGCCCTGATAAAACAGGCTTCGGTAGTTTCTTCTGTGACTTTTACAAGCTCTTTATCCCGCCACCGGATAGTTATTTTTGCTTCCTTACTATTTGTTTTGTAAATCATTTGCAAGTCATATTTCCTTTGCAGTGGTCGGTAAAAATCGTAAAAATCTTTCAAGGCGTCCATTGTGGACTCCTTTCTTTTATCTTCTGTCGTGCCAAGTTTGCCTTTTCGCAAGTTGCGTTCTTAACGTTCTGCTGATAGTGCATTTCACAGACCTTATATCCGGGCTTTACCGGATTGTCGCAGAAAAAACATAGTCCTTGTTCATATCTGCCGGTTCTTTCAGGCATTTTAACGTGTGCTCTTCTCATTGTTTCCCGGCAAAATGTACAAGTGGTATGTCCCGGGTCTGCTTTCCTTTTGCGACAGCGTGTGCATATGCCATTTTTCTTGTCTTTTTCGTATCGTGCTTTTCGCCATACTTTTTGTCGCTCATTGTATTTTTCAACATCAGCAGCACGTATCTTTGACATGGCTTCGGCTGATTTTGCCCTACACTCAACACAGCTTTTTTCGTCACCATATAGCAAGTTTTTACCACATCTAGGGCAAACACCAACTGCCTGTAATTTTTTATAAAGCTCTCTGCCATATGCTGTGCGTTTGCTGTTACATGCCGTGCAAACCACACCTTCTCTATCAAGTGGTTTTCCACAAAGCACACAAAGGTTACTGGCTTTTCGTTCTTCATACCTTTGCCTAGAATATTTGTCTTTTATCATTTTTCGCCAGGAGTAAAACATGTTTTAATTGGTCGACCAAAACCTCTTACCTCCTATCTCTTCATCTGCTCGATACGTTCTTTAATTTCTTTTGGCATTGGAATGCCTTTAATCGGCTTATTTTGGCTTTTATTATCTTCGAGCGATAATTTTATCGTCTGTTGATTTTTAGAGCCGATTTGAGCCAAATACGAGCTTCTATTGACATTTTCAATCAATGCCTTTATATCCTTTGGCATTTTTTGAAATTCCTTTGCCCGATTAACAACTACCCTATAAGTTCTCATAAAGTTTGACTGGACTACGTTTTCAATGCTGTTTATGTCCGTCAGCGCCCAGTTCCTAAGATTATCAGGACTCCCGACAGCCTTTTGTACGAGCGGTGGTAGCTTATTAAATTCTTCAACTGCACCATAGTAGCCGTTTCGTAGTGCCCTGCTAACAAGGAACCATGCTTCCATTTCGTTAAGCTCCTGTGGGGATTGAACCTCATGCAGTTTGTTGATTAGCTGTCCGATGCTCGGTGCAAAACCGCTTGTATCGGAATGCACGTAAGCTTTCAATGCTGTAGATATTTGGCTGTAGTCGTATTCATTTAACATCATATCCCACACATCTACTGTCTCTGATAAATTGCTCGGCTTGTAATTGGGGTAGCAATCACACATTATGCGAATGATTTTAATTGTCTCGTCTCTTGTCATTTCTCTACCTCACACATTATCCCAATCAATGGTGCCTTTGTTAGCTGAATGTGGCTCATTGTCCTTTAGTGCAAACAGCCCTTGCCAACAATGGTCTACTGACTGATTAAGGATTTTAACAGCCAAATCATTATCACCCTTTGAAAGTCTCTCAATAGTGTTCATAGCTCGGTGTAATGCCATGTCGGTGCATATTGGCTTCTTGATTTTCTTTCGCATTGTCAGATATTCCTGAAAAGCACTCTCTAGCATTGCATCATCAGGGTAGTAAACAGTTTTCTTTTTAGATATTGATTTATCAATATCTTTTTCTTTTATATCCTTATCTTTACTATCCTTAACTATACTATTCTTATCTATACTTACCTTACCTATACTATCCTGTGGCAGACAAGTGGCAACCACTTGGCAACCATCCGGCAACCCATTGGCAACCACATGGCAACCATCATCAGAAAATGTGTATGCACCATTGGATTTTATCTTTAATTTTGCCAATTCTTCCTTAAAATTCGTTGGTGTATACCGGTCTTTTCTCAAAGCGTTTGCCATGCGCCAATGCTTAATTACAATCACACCATTATCAAACTGATAAATGTATCTTTTTTCCAATAGTTGCTGTAAATCAGCCACACTTGCGTGAGCTTTGAACATGGAAACTGATACCTGATTGCAAAATCCGTCATCATCAGCAGACATAGATAAATGCAAATATAAGGCTTGCGCACTTGATGATAAAGCCATGAAATTATCATCATCAGTGACTTTTTTTGTGAACATTCTACGTTCTGCCATTTAATTAATCTCCTATTTTTTCAAGTTCGGTTAATGTATTTTAATCTTTTCCCTCGTTGTTTATATTGTTATACCTTTTTCTCAACGTGTTCTGCACCTTGTTCATACCCTTGAAACCACCGACAATAAAAGCTATTTCTGCTCTATTTTCCGTTGCCTTTGTTTCTGCTTCTATATCGTGTAGTCCGTATTCAGCCTGAATAATTTCATTTGCAGTAATTCTTTTCAGAATTTCTTCGCATTTCTTCTTGCTTAAAAACTTCACTCTGTTTTACTCCTTTCAACAAATTTCAGTTTGCCTGTTCAATTTCTACATCAACATCAATATGCAATCTTTTTTTCTTTCCTGTATTAACATCAATACAGGAAACATACCCATTTGTACTCTCCAACAAATGTCCTACTTTGTAAATATCACCCTCAAATCTGAACACATCTCCTTTTCTTAAAAATCCTATCTGCGTAATCATATATCTACCTCCATAAATCCTAATTTATCTTTACATCAAATTCTCTTTTGATTTCAGGATATCTACCAAATTAATGTATAGACAATTCCTTTGCCTGTTGTTGTTATATCAAGTGTTATCTCGGTAGTGCCTTTTTCTTTTAAGTTTTGGATAAAATTATTTACTTTGCCTGTTCTTTTCTCTTACCAGACTGGCATCCTTTCTAAATTTCAGTTTACAACATTAAACACTTTTCTTCTGTAAGTTTGCCACAACTCTGCAACCATAAAGTTCTAACAAATCATGTAAATCAAACTCTTCTAATTCATTCTCATCAGCGATTTTATCGCTATGCACAAGAATCTCATCATCCATCTCGGCTGCATGAATTGTCTGCCTAAGAATACTTAACATAGTATCTACTGCATACTCAAAACCTTTAAGATTATCTTCGTTCATACCACCTGTAAGAGCGTCTTTCATTTTATTCATCTGTTCCTCTAAAAACTTTGGAACATTACAAGCTATAAACATCATTTCTTCATTCATTTTCTTTTTTTCCTTTCTCATAAATACTTGATTTTTTAGGAACTATGGTTCAATAAACAAGCGGTCATGCCTTACCTCTCCACAACGCTGTTTAATTTGCCTAATAACTCATCGTTAATCATCTTAGCAGATATATCAACATGCATATTTGCAATGATTTTTTCAAATTTTCTATCGCTGCTTCATATCCACACTTATATCCAATGTTGTAACAATTCTCAGTAGTTGATTTTATTTCTTCTAAGTATTGTGATTTATCCATAATTGCCGCCTTTCTTTTCATTTACTCAACGTCCTTATATGAATCTGCATTAATAAGCTCCATAAATTTATCTAGTTGCTTCTGTGACACCTTATTGCCCTGTTTATCCTCTCTAATCGTCACAACAAGGTGTTTTTCGATGATATGCGATAATTCCCTTGCGAGGTTCTTTCTACCTTGCTGTACGCCCTGCAGATAGCCCTTAGGCGCTTTTCTCTCGCCTATTGAACCACTAGCACGATTTTCCCCTTGACCGCCTAAACTGACATTTCTAAGTTGATAACCCTTATCGGCATATAGCTTGATGTAATACTTCTCTTTTTCGTCAAGCTGACTTTCGGGGAAATTCAGAAATTCAACTCGCCAGCCATAAGGGTTTTTCTCTTTATCGTACAGCTTATGGCGTTTCAAACTAAGGTCTATGTGCTGTTCATATCCCACAAGGTGGCTTGCCAATCTGCTAAGTGTATGTACCGCCTGTCCGATATAAGCGTACTTAAATCCGTTTTCATCTTCTCGGAGTAAGAAGTATATTCCACTTTTATCATTTAGTTTTGGATTCAGCTTCAATAGTCGCTTTTTGTTTTCTTGTTCTATTGCCTTGACTCTCGCTATGTTTTGATAATTCAATGTTTCCACCTGCCTTTACTATCTCGATTGCCTTACCATAAGCAATTAGCTGACCTAATTCTTTCGGTTTATCTTTTATAATGTCATCAAGGATTCTGTTTACAGGGACTTGACTTTTTAATTCTTCCAACTGTCTTACAACCTTGTCAATATCATAGGCTGTCGGCTGATTATTCAGCCATGCTTTAACGATACAATTGTTACAGTATTCGCCTTTTTGCAATTTAGGACACAACGCATTGCAATAATTCTTCATTGCTGTGCTTCTGCTTATTAAATCACTCATTCTTACCACCAGCCGTCTTGTTATATCTGCACTGATAACCTCTTTTTGCGTATTCCAAAATCCAATGTTGCTCCATTTCGTCAAGCTTGTCTTTCGGATAGTACATAACATTCAATTTCCAACCATAAGGATTGTTTTCGCTATAAAATCCTCTTTTCTTGATTGATAAATCTATGTGCTGATAGCCTGTCAAGTGCGATATACTGCGTTCTAAGCAATCTACGCTCTGACCAATATAAAAGTACGATATTCCGTTTTCATCAGTCCTAGTGTAGAAATAAATGCCACTCTTACGTTTCATATCAGGGCAAACATCTAAGATACGCTTTTCGTTCATTTTCTTGATTGCATATATCTTTCTGTAATTAGGTTGTGCCATTCTTATCACGCTCCAATAATATACATTCAGTTTCAAAGAGTTTTTCAGATATATCTTTTGAATTAACTCTGCTCTCAAATTCTTTGATAAAATCTCTGTATGCCTGTTTTCTAACTTCTCGGTCGTGCTTGGTACAATCAAGCTCATCGAATGAGATATTGATTTTTCTGATAAAACTGTAACTTGATTTATCAGAATTGATATTCATGTATCTTTCAGTACATATTGGTATAATGCCGTTTTTCTGTAGCAGTTCTGTAATCTGAAATACAAACGCTCTTACAACTGCAATATCTTTTTGCTCCGACATATCCTTTGCAATATTTGCAAATATTTTATTTGTATAATCCATTATTTTTCCTTTCTAGGACAGCCGTTATTGACTGCCCTATAATCAATCGACTCTTAGTTAAATGGTAATTCCCCGTCAATACCATCAGGAATTGACATAAAGCCATCATCGGGTTTTGGCTGTGGCTCTGCACTGCTGCCACTTGAATTTTTACTGTCGCAAAATTCCAACTTAGATATGTTGCAATCGTTAGTGTAGACTGTGTTTCCGTCTCTATTCTTGTAACTGCCTGTAGTCCACTCACCGATAACCGCTATCTTTGAGCCTTTAAATACGTGCTTTTCTACTGTTTCAGCAATCTTGCCAAAAGCCACGCAGTTAATGAAATTTGCCTTATCGTCTTTCTTCTTAAAATTCTTGTCAACGGCAAGTGTAAACCTTGCTATTGCCATTGCATTCTCTCCCTGTGAATATCTAATATCCGGATCTCTAGTTAATCGGCCCATTAATGCTACAAAATTCATTATTTTTCCTCACTTTCTATATCAATAATTTCTTTGCATTTAACAATTTCAAAATCTCTATCCCAAGAAGAACAACCGCTTTCAGCCTGTTTTGCTGTTCTGTATGTTTTAATTGCCGTATCTTTCAATTCATCAACTTTGACAAAATGAAATTCTCTTGATAAACCGCACCATATTTCAGTGCGATTTCGTCTCATAACGGCATATCTTGTCCTTTCTATTCTCAAAATGGACATTCATCCCCTTTCCTTAAAGCCCATTCCTTGTTGCGCTCTGCAACATCCACATTTGCCCCGCAAGCGACTTTTTTCATCTTCTCGATAAAATTATCTCTATCAGCATTTTCACTTGATAGATGACACATTATGACATTCTGCAAGCTATCTGAATAATTTGCCTTAACAAAATCACAAGCCGTGTCAATACTTAAGTGACCTCTGAAAACGTGATTAGCTTTGCCTGTGTTATCCCTGTCAATTAAATCCTTGTCATAATTCACACCTAATAGAATGTGGTTTATATCTTTGAATTTCCATTTGACAACCTCACAATCGGTTATGTAAAGCATTCTCCCCATTTCCTTGTGCGTAATCAGAAAGCCGTATATCGGGCAAGGTTCGCCATTTGCATTTGTGTGCGTCCAACTTCCGTCTATTGTCGTTAAATCAAAGGGTTTCACTGTAAATCCGCCCATATTCATTGATTTACGGCTATCGCCTAAATATGGGGCAAGTATCGGTATTCCCATTGGCTTAAAATCGTTTAATGACTTGCTGTGATCTAGGGTAGGTGGGCATGACTTATTATCATGCCCCTTATCCCCCTTATGTGCCAATCTAAGCCTTTTTTAATCTCCTTAATTGGGATTCCACAATCAAGGATAAGTGTTTCTCCACTGTCGGAAGTTAGCAGATAGCAATTTCCTGTACTTCCCGTTGCTATACATTTAAGTTTCATCATTTCACCCTACTGTTATAACTGCCGGATTTACAGCTCCGTCTCCGTCATAGTCATACTTTTTGTTATGCCACTTTCTCAAATACTCTCCGTATTCCCAGCACTGCGAAAGAATACTAACTGCACATCCGTACATAAATCCTGTTATGCCCTCTGTGTCTGCTTCACGGCTCAATCTGTCGGCATTATCAGCAAAACACTTCATAACATCGTTGCTCTTGTCAATTTCTGCTTCTAACAGTTCAGCCCACCTTTCAGCATAAGTGAAACAAGCTCTGCTGTATCCGTCACTATTCTTGTCGTACCAATCCTTGTATTCTTTCTCTTTACCATTAATAATTCTCACACTCACACCTCGATTTCATCATCCTGTGGGAACTGAAAGTAATTCTGCGTCAGCTTGTTAAAATCAGTTTTCGACAAACTACTTACGAACGTAGTACCTTTTTCGGTATTTATTATTGTTTTGAGAAAAATTACACCCTCATTATGTTCTCTCAACATTTCCATAGCCTTAATTGCCTTTGCTTCGGTGGAATATTCAGCAATTTGCATGTCATCACTAAGCGACTCAACGCCTGTTAAGTTTTTATTCAGAAAATAAATTCTTGACCTGAATCTCTGAATAATCACCTCTTCATATGGCATATCAAGTGTTCCATCCTGTGAAATTACTCTCATATCAGCTCTCCTCACTCTGCATGAACGGCGGCAGTTCCTCTGACTGCTTGTCGGCCGTGTCGGTCGGCTCTACATCAATTATGTTGTCCTCGTCAAAATCTACTGTGTTTGCGTTCTGCTCAATATCATAAGCAACATCCTGTTCAAGCATTTCATCGCGGCTGATTTCCTCGTAATCATCTTCTTTACCAAAACCGCTATGAGTATTGTTGATAGCTTTGAGAAGTCTGTTTTTAACAGTTTTCATAGCCATTTGGTCTGCAAATTTCTGATGAACTCCGTTTCCGGTCTCCTTATATCCGTATCCCTGTTTCCAAGCTGTCTTTATCTGTGCCATAGTCATAACTTCTGCAATCTTCTCACCATTTCCCATAATTGCTACTGCATAAGCACCAACAATCTTGTCATTGTCGATATTCTCAAAGCTCTGTTCGTGGCAATCAATAATTGTCTTTGCATCCTCTTTGTGGTACTTGAATACATCTCCTTTATAAATAACTGATGCATTAATGTCTTTAAGCCCATATCTTCTAGCAAGACAAGTCGCACCATAAACAGACGGCTGACAGCTTAATTTGCCCGCATAAGCGACTGGGTAACACTGTTTCTTTCTTATTGATAATCCGTCTGTCACCATTTCAATAAGTGCATTTTCGATACTTGCCCTTGTGCAGCTCTGTAATACAGGCTTCTTATTCATATCCTGTGTGTCCTGTAAGATAAGCATTGCCGACATAAGCTCATTTGTATAGTTGTAATCTTTAGGAAATGTCAAGCCAAATTTCTCTTTCTGCTTGATTTTCACAACCATTCCCTCTGTAAAATCTTTTGCTACAAGCTCTCTGCTTTCAGCTTCTTTCTTTTCCGCAACTGCTGTATTCTCTGCCATAATTAATCCTCGCTTTCTACTTCTTTAAATTCGCCATCAACTAATTTATAGAATATATCTTCTTTGATACGTTCTCCGTCTACATATTCTGTTTTTACGCACTTAGGAATCCATATATAATTACCACTATCATTTGCTTTATCAGTTCTAATCCATTCGGCTAATGTTATCCAACTACCGATTTTTGCCTTTGCTATTGAATTGCAGCCTGCTGCCATAACCACAGAGTTATTACCTTCTGATGTTATCTGTGCGGAATCTCCACTACTGCCTATCTGTGCGGAATCTCCACTACTGCCTATCTTTGCGTAATCTCCACTACTGCCTATCTTTGCGGAATCTCCACTACTGCCTATCTGTGCGTAATCTCCACTACTGCCTATCTTTGCGGAATCTCCACTACTGCCTATCTTTGCGGAATCTCCACTACTGCCTATCTGTGCGTAATCTCCACTACTGCCTATCTTTGCGGAATCTCCACTACTGCCTATCTTTGCGGAATCTCCACTACTGCCTATCTTTGCGTAATCTCCACTACTGCCTATCTGTGCGGAATCTCCACTACTGCCTATCTGTGCGGAATCTCCACTACTGATACCAACATCGTCTGCTTTGACTGTCTCAACTTTTGTTTTCTCAATTGTAAAATCTACGCAAGCCTTAATAAACCCTTTAAGCCCAAGTTTTGCACCAATATGGAGCTTATTTGTAGCTGTTTTATCCTTTCCTTTATAAATATCTCCAATAGCTTCAACATCTGCAAAATCTGAAATGTTGCCATCTTCATCAATAAGTGGATAATAATTCAACACATCAAATGGATTTTCACAGAAATGCATTACACCCGCTTCACATATTTTGTTTCCTTTTTCTTCGTAAGTAGTATTTTCTTCGTATTGCTTGCCTTTGCATATCATTCCTCTGTTAAATGCCTTATATCCTTTTATACTCATCGATTCTCCTCTCTTTGCTTCTCATCTCTCCATGCTTTAAATTGCATATTCAAATCTTTCACTTTTACCTCAATCTCGTCTACCTCTTCCTCTTGTTCGACTAAATAGCCGACAAGCTCAAGCATATTGTGTAGAACATCTTCTTTTGATAGATTTGTTCTTATTTCTTCCATTGTCTTAAACCTCATTAAAAACCTGAACCGCAAACAGCTCATTAGCTGTCTGCTTGAATAAAACTCCGTCAGATATGACTGTATACATATATCCGTCATATTTAAGCTCTACAGTATGTTTCTTACCGCCCATGTAATAATTTCTCTTCTTAATACTCATGTCTATGCCTCCTATAATCCAAGTAACTCTTTGAGTGTTTCTCTTGCTCTCTAAGCTTCGTCTTTCACCTGTTCCTCGCCTTTATCAGCAAGCCTAATCACCATTTTGTACTCTTCCTCTGAAAGTTCCTCTTTAAGCGCAAGTAAAACAGTGACTGCCTCTGCCATAATATTGCTTCTTGCGCCTCTAAATATAACTTCTCCGTCTTTTGCTTTAATCATCTCTATACCTCCATATTTTCAATCACAAGCTCTTTATCCTGTGTATGTTTTAACATAATCAACTGGTTATCAATCTGTGGTATTCTCCAATCGTCAACGCTCTCTGTATCATCAATGATAATTGGGAAATTAACGTTTGCCACTTTCTGAAAAGCTCGGCATATATCAACTTCTGTCAGCATCCTCGCACCATGATTCAGATTTCTCGCATATGCTTCACCATTGTATACAAAGTCGCAGCACTCCTCGGTATCACCATTTAAGAGCGGTCTAAACAGCTTTGCTGTGGCAAAATTCAGATACTTATTAACGTCAGCCTGTAAAAGCTCATTCTTCTTGCGAGTAAACTCTTTCAGCAAATCAAGCTTTCTCTCCCAATCGGCTATCTCCTGATTGAGGTCTGTTCTCTTATTTTCAAGGTCAGCTATGCTATCATCTATACGCTTGTTATTCGCCACACCAAGCTCAATCTTTGTATCAACTGATGAAACTTGCCTTAACAGTTCGTTTCGCTCGTTTTTGAACTTTCTGATAAGTTCCGATGTATCATTTTCATCTGCAAGAGCTTTCTCTTTTTCCTCGATTTTAGCCTTAAGTGCCTGATACTCACTGTTGCCTGTCATATCAACATCAGTAGGTACCATTCCAAGCTCTTTAGCGATGTTATCACGTTCAAACTCGTCAGCAACAGTATCACGCTTTTCTGTCAGCTCCTTGAGTTCTGCTTCAAGGTCAGCTATTTCTTTCTTCTTGCCCTCAATAGCCTGTTTAAGCCCCTTGCTATCATTTAACAGTGCATTTCCCTTATCCTCAAGCTCTTTAAGCTTCTTCAATTTTTTATCACTAAAATCAGTTCTCAAACTCTCTATTGTATATTCCGGCAATCTCTGACCGCACATCGGACAATTAACACTGCTTTCATCAAAGGAAAGTGCCTTTGTTTTTTTCCAGTCAGCACGTACCTTTGCTAAGTCTGTTGCGCAATCTCCAATCTCTCTTTCAGAGGCTTTAATGTTAGTCTTTCCGGTTCTTATCATTGACTCTGTTTTGCGGATTGAAACATCGAAGCCGTCAATCTGCGACTGTAGCTCCATGCGCTTTTTCTGATTTTCAGCATTGGCTTTTCTCTCCATGTCAGAAAGCTCAAATTTAAGGCTCATAATGTCCTCTGTAGCTTTCTGCTTATCCTCTAAAATCTTGTTATAGTCGGACAGCTTATCTTCAATTTCCTTAAGCTGTGGCTCGTATGTTTTCTTTTGCAGTTCAAGCTCTGCAAGGTCTGTATACTCATTGGTAGAATGAATTGTATCAATCCTTGTTGAGATTTCGTCTCTCTCCTTGACAAGGCCTTTTGAGCCATTCCTGCCGCCTGTGCCGTTTAGCTTGCCACGACATACTTTTTTGAGCTGGTCTACATCGCCATCGTCAAACATCGGCTTAAGTTCGGCAAACTGTGGAAACATATCGCAGATTTCGGGATTTTTGTGTGTGCCAAAAAAAGTTGAGAGTGCTATTCTTTGATTCGTTGGCGATTTAAGCAACAATGTCATAGCGTTAAGACAAAATGGCAATATCTTGAGGTCTGCGATATTATCATTAATAAACTCGTTGTATTCAACCATTTTGTATGTAACATCATTGACATAGTAATCTGTATGTCCCGAACAAACTTCGCCGTCCTTATTTCTTCCTTGTCTTGTAACCTTTTTCAGGGTCTTTTCTTTTCCGCCAACCTCAAAGGTAACAGCTCTTACAATGTCAACATCGTCAATCTCGACTCCGTTTTCGTCATGTGGTCTTATGCCTGTAATTTCCCTGTCGTTCTCGTCATGGCAATTCAGCACATCAAGAATAATTCTCTTAACTGTCGATTTGCCGACTTCATTCTGACCGGATAGCACAGTTTTCATTGAAAAATCTGTGTCTAATGTGTTTTTGCCGTAGAATTTACAAAAATTCTGCGCAAATACATGTGTAATCTTCATTGCGTTTCCTCTCTTTCTATTTGTTTATGGTTTTTAGAATCAAATTTCCATGTAGGCTTGATTTTTTAACTACTCTTAAGTATGAGTCCGACTCCGATACAAAAAGCCACTCACTCGCCGCGTAATGAGCCTTGTTGAGCAATAGCTTCTGCTCTCTTGTTAATGGCTTCAATCTGTATCTTGTATCACCTAACCTAATTCGTCTTACACTGCTCATTTAGCTTCTCCATTTCTTTATCTAGTAACGCTTGAAAGTCAAACGATTTGTCCTTGTGCCGCTTAGCTCGATATAATTCTTGTAGGTAATCGTTAGCACTCTGACGTTTCAATTGGCTACCAATCGCAGTAGATGTCAAGATTTCCATTTCCGCTCCCCTCGTCATATACAATTCCTTGTATGCCAACAGGAGTATCGACCACAACTCCATGTGGTAAATCATCACTTGCAATTACAACGTATTCGTTTTCATCAACTACTAATCCGTGCTCGTTTAAATGTCTGCCTGGGATATTCAAACCGCCTCCAGGTAACACTCTCTGTGAGTACCACGTATAAGTGTAATCACCATATCGGACTCGCCCTAGCTTCCTAAATCGGCTACAACTGTACTTCTTGTGGCAAGTTGGAACTGTTGGTTCTACATAGGTCTGCTCAACTACAACCGGCTCATTCTGAATTACTGTTGGCTCAATCTTCCCTAGCATTACATCATTTAAATAGGAAGAAACACCGGCTGTCAGCTCAATTTTGCTATCTGCTTTCGCTACTATTGGCTTTAAGGTCATAATTCCAATTGTTGAAATTAATAACATCAACATCAGGTTTCTTTTTCTCATGCGGTTCGCCCTCCTCTATGAGACATATTGCAATCAGTATCAGCCAAAATACTGTTACGATTGCTCCAACGATAATACTCGCCGCCTTAATTCCGTATGCCACCGATAATCCAAGAAAAAAAGTGAACGCCAACACCCCGAAAATCGAATAGCCACAACCGGTATAGAATTTTTGCTTTAGAGTTCTTTTTCTCATACAATCACCTCACTATGCAAAACTCTGTTGAGCGTTTGCGTCCTGAATAAGCTCATCAAGATATTTAGGCACGACATAGCAATCAATAAACTCATGCACATCGTCTATATACTTTCTCTTGATACTCTTATAAGTAGATACGCAACCATACTCACGCTTTAACTGTGTCCATATATCAGAAAATGTCTTATGTCTGATACTGTTATCCCTGTATGCTTCGCTCTGCTTGCCACCGAGGATATTTACAACTCTGCGCTTAACATGCTGTTGTATCTCGTCAATATCGCAACTGTAAAGTGGTACATTTTCCTTAAGCTCGCTCACATCATCTTTGATGTCGTTTACTTTCTGCTCTAATTCTGTATAGCCTTGTGCCAAAAGCTGTATCTGACCGCCTGTTGTCTTTGGCATACCATAACTGCCTGTTTTTCTGATTGACGGAAGTACCTCTGATGTAACCCATTCTGTAAATCTCTCTGCGCTTTCTTTACGGCTCTGAAAGATTGTCTTGTAAAGATTACTTTCGTCAATAAAAATCATCTTCTGCTTGCCGCCATTTGTAAGGGTATCGGTAGTAACTATACCCTTTTGTCTTAATCTGCTTTTGCAATCAGAAACATTTTTGATTTCTAGCACTCTGCATATATCAGCCAAGCAAAACATAGGTTCATCATTTATTACCGCTGTTCGGACTTCTCCAAACTCTTCATTGTTGAAAATTTGTAAATCGTTCATGTTTTCTCCTTTCTGTGGTATAATCTCCTCATTAGATAATAAGGAGGTGAAACAAATGACTCATGATGAAATTCATGATTTAGCAATCGTATATGCAAATTCAAAGTTAGCCGAATACCAAATAGACAGCCGTAGTGCCGTAATGTGTGGCAATACTGAAATGTCTGTTGAGGAAATTCAGTATCTTAAATCTGCTTATCAGTTTGCACTAAATCATCTGACTGAATAGGTGTATATCTTTCACCTTTCAGTGCATGAGAAACAGCATTGCAAATATTAAGGTGATGTTTCTCATCATTGTTTATGGATTGCTCAATACGTTTTAAAGTACTGTCAATGCTTTTTAATGTGTTGAGCATTTCTTTTCTCACGAACAACCTCATTCCTACTCCTTTCTCTCTAAAGTCTTTGGCTCCAAAAACTTATCCGCACCAACTGATAATGCTCCGCAGATTAACTCATACTCGTTGAAGTCTAATCTTCTGTTGCCATTGAGTGATAAATTCAGCTTCTGAACAGGAATACCTGTCTTACTAGCAACAAAAGTCTGCGTAATGCCGTTGTCCTCTAAATAAGTTTTAATTTTCTGTCCTACGCACATATTCTTTTCTCCTTTCTGTTTTGTTTCGGTTTTACCGAACAATTGTATTATAGTTTCGGTTTATCCGAATGTCAAGAACTTTTTTCGGTTTATCCGAAATTTTTTTCTTGACTATCCGAAATTTTTATATTATTATCAATATTAGAAAGGAGGTATTCATATATGACTTTTGGTGAGAAAATAAAAACTGCAAGGATTTCTAAGCACTACACTCAAAGACAACTTGCAGAATTAATAAACGCAAAACATAATTCAATTAGTGATTGGGAAAAAGATAAGTCCAAACCTGACATGGACACAGTAGAATTAATATGTGGTGTGCTTGATTTAAGCCCCGGATATTTAATGGACGGTGCAAAGACATCTGCCCCAAGCTCCGAGCTATCGGACACATATACCGAGCTTATAGAGTTATACTCAAAGCTATCAGAAGATAGTCAGAAAGCTATAATGCAGATTTTGAGAAATTTAAAATAAGGGGGATTTATTATGTATGTAATACTTATGGTTATTATGGTTGTGGGATTGATTGTTTTACTTGAAAAATTAGCAGATATAGATAGTAGTAATAATGGAAATACCACGTATAATGAACAAGGACAGAAGTGTTGTCCGTATTGTGGCTCGACGCATTTTCAGTATGCCGGTCAACAAATTTATGGTGCTCGTCCTGAAAAGACGAAAACTAGGTATACGGCAAATCTAAATCCGCTCCGACCTTTTACACTTGTTAATAAAAAAGAAAAGGTTGTGAAAAAGGCAAGAAGCGGATATGCCGTTGACGAGTTTATCTGTTTGAATTGTGGCAATCGTTTCAGATAAATCCTTTTGCAGAGGTAGGTTTTTCCTACCTCTATTTTTTATCCCCACCGCTTGATTGCTGACTTTATGAAGCCTAGCAAAAAGTCGAGTAGTTTTTCATTTTCAATGCTATCAATTAGTTTCTTTATCTCATCCTTATATTCCATACAACACTACCTCCGATACATCAATTATAGAACATTTGTTCTTAAACGTCAATAAGGACGGCAGAAAAATCCACCGCCCTACCGAAACTTGAAGAGTTCTCTTGTTTGAGAACATCATTACTGTAGCACTTTAAAGTGTTTTATTTTGTTGAATATTGACAACATGGATTGTTTTGTAACCCTATTCCTGTAAAATAATTGAGAGGGCTTATGCTCTCTCTTTTTATGTGCAAAATCCTATTTGTGATAGTCTGCTAAACCAAAGTTTAGGTAATACAAAGAAGAGCTTGAATTCCAAGTCTGACGCTAATCATACCCATAACAATAGGCACTATGTGGCGCATTTGAAGGCGGCTCTCAACGCTTTATGTTCCAATACATTTATTTATATGATGTACACTACATAATAAATAACCCCGACATTTTGTGTACTGCTATTATTATTCCAAAGAAGTACAGTAAAATCTTTATTGACATTTCTTCCAATTGATATGCCCTTGCCGCCAGCATAAATTATAGGAAGCTGCGTAATAATCTCTGCATCGCTTGGCAAAGAAAATGAAAAAGAGTATTCTCTATCGGAATTTCCAGTAACTGTTATTAATTCAGTCTTATGCGAGACAACAATATGATTTTTTACTAATGCATTAAGCTTAGTATTAATCTCGCTCTCAGTATAGTATCTATCATCATGGGTGTGAGGTTTCGGAGTTCTGGCATCCGACAGTCGGCTATCAGTGGTATTTACCTTAAAACTTAAACTTCGGTTTAATTCATCATATTTGTCATTTAAAATCTTGCCTTGACTCGCGTCTAATGCGCTTCCGGTGGTAGAAGTCGTGAGGTTATTCACCAAATCTTTAAAGGCAAAGCTTTTCAAATCAGCGAACCACTTCTTAATTTTTCCGAAGCCGACCGACACTTTTTCACCAGAAACAAGGTTTGCTCTAGTTGTTGTAGCGGCAAAAGTAACTGTTGTATCGCTTATATTTCCACCTTCTGCAACCGCTCCGATATTGGCAGGAGTTATGTTTACATTTCCTCTGCGATAATATGCTTCTTTTGCACCTTTTACTCCTGTTACCGGTGTGCCGGCAAGCACATCCCAATATCTATCAACAGTTAAATATACGTTACTTCCGGCAGGAATTATATTACCAGCCCCTTCTTTAAAACCAGTGGTTGTGGTAAATTGGTCGGCTATGTTGTACATATCACCGGAAGTGGCATTCGCTGTGCTCGGTAAGTCGGCAAAGTTAATTGTTCCAAGAGGTCTTAATGCTCCACTTAAGCTCTCAGATATTTCTTTGGCTTGTTCTGCGTACTTTTGCGCTTCCGACTCGCTCTTTGCAGAGTTAGTCTCACTTGTCCTAGCATTGGTTTCAGAAGCCTTGGCTTTTGTTTCGCTTGCCTTAGCATTGTTTGCAGAAGTTGACGCGCTAGTAGCAGAAGCCTTGGCATTAGTTTCACTGTTTTTTGCGTTAGCTGCGCTTGTAGACGCATTAGCCTCTGATTTCTTAGCATTAGTTTCACTGGCCTTAGAATTTGTTTCGCTTGTCTTAGCGTTACGTGCAGAGATAGACGCACTGTCCTCACTTGTCCTAGCATTGGTTTCAGAAGCCTTGGCTTTTGTTTCGCTTGCCTTA
>ENA-OURV01000352-OURV01000352.1-human-gut-metagenome-genome-assembly--contig:-NODE-352-length-39430-cov-3.535492_pt1 | contig 39430 bp, 33 predicted proteins | sample MGYA00242141_ERZ509072 | MGnify/ENA primary metagenome ERZ509072 (study PRJEB26280, sample SAMEA2338763) | human gut metagenome | biome: human gut; feature: human-associated habitat; material: faeces... | reverse complement strand
CCTCTGCGTACCCGAGGGTCATCGATTTCCCGCGCATGGCGGAGATAGCAAAGAAGTGCGGGGCTTACCTCATGGTCGATATGGCTCACATCGCGGGACTTGTCGCCGCGGGGCTTCACCCGTCGCCGGTACCGTATGCGGACGTTGTGACCACCACCACCCACAAGACCCTTCGCGGTCCGAGGGGCGGAATGATACTCTGCCGCGAGGAGCTGGCGAAGAAGATAGACAAGGCGATCTTCCCCGGGATCCAGGGCGGTCCGCTTCTCCACATCATCGCCGCTAAAGCCGTCTGCTTCGGCGAGGCTCTGAAGCCGGAATTCCGCGCTTATCAGGAGCAGATCGTTAAGAACGCGAAAATCCTTGCCGACACGCTTGTCGCCGAGGGCTTTGACCTTGTGTCCGGCGGGACGGACAATCACCTCATGCTTGTTGACCTCCGCAGGTTCGGTGTCACCGGCAAGGAGATGGAGCACCGCCTTGACGAGGTGCATATCACCGTCAACAAGAATGCCATTCCGAACGACCCGCAGAGCCCGTTCATCACGAGCGGGATCCGCGTCGGCACCCCTGCGGCAACCACAAGAGGGCTGAAGGAGGACGACATGGTCACCGTCGGAAGGCTGATAAAGCTCGCCGCCGCCGACTTTGAAAACTCCGCCGGCCGCATCAGGGCAGATGTCGCGAGGATCTGCGAAAAGTACCCGCTTTACGGACAGAAACAATAAAACCGAATCGGCACGCATCGGAAAACGGTGCGTGCTTTTTTTGCTTCCGGCGGGATATCCGGAGAGGTTTTCCCCGGATCGGCGCTGTACGATGCCAATATTGGTACTTATTATTCCTGAACGGTCATTGACAATAGGTGATAAATGATTTACAATAGAAGTGGCTTAAGTCAGTACAATTTCAACAAATCACTTCAAAAAACCGTGAGAAAACGAGGTGCATAATTGAAAACAGAAATAAAACAGCATACCGCAAAAGGAACGGCCTTCCTCCTTGCGATTCTCATTCCGGCAATTTTCCTGCTTGCGTCCTGCGGCGGAGGGAGCGGCGGAAACAGCACGGAGACCGACCCTGTGCCGGAGTACATCGGCAGCCTGACCGACTATGACATAGTCTGCCCGGAGGGAGCGTCGAACGCCGTGAAGAGCGCCTGCCTGAAGATCAGAGCTGCGGTCATGGAGGCTTCCGGAAAGCTGCTGACCTACAAGGAGGACTTTTTCAGGGAGGGCGACGACAATTACACCGTCGGCGACCGTGAGATACTTGTCGGGAACACGAACCGGCAGGAGAGCGCCGAAACCGCCAAGGGGCTTGGCAAATTCGACTACCGTATTGCCGTTGTGGGGACAAAGATCGCGATAACGGCGGGCAGCGACGAGTCTGTCGGCAGAGCGGCGGAGAAATTTATCGAGGATTTTATTGTTAAGGATAAGATGATGATTGAGAAAAATTACAGAACGGAGTATATCTCCGGAGACAATCCGCGCGGAGCGGAGCCGATTCTGAAGTTTGCTTTCGATACCTCATCGGAGCGAAAGACCGCCTCCGATGACGGAAAATACAGCGCGCGGCTGATAAACGCACAGGATATCGGCGGCTACGTCGGGAATGCCTTCCGGTTTGTTAAGTCAAGCAGCGGCGGCGCGCAGTTCGGGGACTTTTCGTTTGCCGGACTGCTTGCCGGAAAAAGCTCGTACACCGTTTCGATGTGGATAATGCCGTATCAGTCTTACCACGGAGTGTGGCAGTACCGCCTGTTCTCCGCATACGGAAACGGAAAAAGCGAGATTCTGACAATCTCATACAGCAGTCCCGCGATCCACGTTGTTCTGAGAAACGACGACGGAAGCCGGGAAACAACCGTCACCTTCCCGTACAGTCTTGAAACGGTGATACCTCCGTTTGACGCTGTCAACACAAACGACGGCGTGTGGCAGTTCATAACCCTTTCGGTCGATCTTGCCGGAGCATCGGTCAGACTTTATGTCAACGGAGACGAAATTCAGCCGTCAGAGACTGTCCGTGCCGACGGATTCCCGACGGACAGCATCAAAGAGGTCAAAAATTCGGTCTACAGCGATATAATCGCCGGCGACGGCAAGGGAAAAGCAATGACCTTCAACGGGATAATCGATGAATTTCAGGTTTTCGACCGTGCGCTTGACCGTGAGGAAGTCCATCAGCTTTATACCTCATACGGAAAATCCGAACACCCGTCGATAACCGAGGATCAGGCTTTCATAGTTGAAATGCTTGACAAACTCGGCGGCGGCGCGGCAGTTCTTGCCGGTTCGGCAAATGCGGTGAACAACGGGTATATAGTCAAAGCCGATGCGGACGACTATTCGGTGAAGAACATCCTTATCGACGGAGAGATCTGCATACCGGCTTCTCTTGCCGGAACGGTATTCGGAAGCCTTCCCGACGTCGCGGCAAAGACAGAGGGCGGAAAGGAATACTATCCGCTTAAGGCTCTGTGCGAAAAAGCCGGCAGAAAATACATCGACAGAACAAAGGATTCCGGGCTTATCGTTGTGCTGACCGATAAGAGCACCGTAGATCCCGACAACTGCGACGGATATGTGAAGAGACTTGCGCAGTTCTGCGTCGAAACATCGTTTGAACCGTCAAACAGCGTCGAGCAGACCCGCGCGCCGATATATTACATCAATCCGTCCGAAAAGCTGTTTGCATACAGCCCGAGCATAACGAAAATCGGCGACACCCTCTATGCCTCCTGCGACGTCAGCTGCTATTACACTCTTACCTTCCGCAGCGATGACAACGGAAAGACATGGGAGCAGACGGGAAAGGTCGACGGTCTTTGGTGGGCAACGATATTCGCGCACCGCGGAGAGCTTTACCTTGTCGGGCGCTACACCTCCGGCGGATATTACGGCGCGACCGGTGCAAGCTATTTCGGCGTTACGAAGAGCACCGACGGCGGAAAGACATGGTCGGAGATAAACGACAAACAGGGCGGCGTTTCGTATGAGGGCTACGGTGTTCACCGTGCACCGACTCCGGTCGTCGAACTTGACGGAAAGCTCTACACGGTTTTCGAGGTTCATACCGACTCTTCCGGAGCAAGACGCGAGGTGGTTGCCTTTGCCGATGCCGACAGTGATCTTATCGACCCGGCAAGCTGGAAATTCAAGAACTATCTGAGCGACAAACGTTTCCCCAACGAAGGGAACGCGGTCGTCGGCAAGGACGGAAACCTTTGGGTGGTGTCAAGGCTCACGACCAATCAAGGACTGCTCTCAAAGCTCAGTCCCGACGGAAGCACGCTGATACCGTACAACGGAACCCTTAACGCATCATATATCACAATACCCGGCGGGCAGACGAAAATGACCGTCAGATACGACGCATCAACGGGAAAATACCTTGCTATCGCCAACGTCATCGGCGCGGACAAGAGCATGATCCACGAAAGAAATTACAGTGCGCTCATCTCCTCCGACGACCTGATAAACTGGGAGATCGAAGAGCTGCTTCTCTGCGACCGGTCGGTGATAAACTATTACCTGTCGGTGTCGGTTCACGCGTTCCAGTATGTTGACTGGATCTTTGACGGGGACGACATCCTGCTTGTCGTGAGAGAGGCTATGGAGGACGCGGCAAACTTCCATGACTCAAACTATATGACCTTCTACCGCATCGAAAACTACCGTCAGTATCTGAACGGTTAAAAAATATTATATGTGGCACAGCCACGGAAAGAGGAAAAAATGAAGACACTGAGAACAGTATCGGCGCTTATCGTAACTGTTGCAATGATCGCTGTAATGGCGATCGGGGCATTTGCTGCCGAAAATTACGACTGGAATCTGCTGAACATCGATTACAGCAGCAAGGCAGACCTTGAAAAGGCAAAGATTCAGCAGGGCGCATCCTATGCCGTCAAGGACGGCGTCCTGCGCATCAACCGCAACGGCACGAACGAGGATCACTACTTTGACCTTCCTGAAATGAAAACCTCCGGCAAGGTAGTGATCTCGACAAAGTTCAGAACCAATTCCTACAATGTTGCACTCAGAATCAACGGAGCAAACAATTCTCTCAAGTTCAATATCTGCGTAAACGGGGAGAAGAACCTGTACATCAAGGGAAGTGCCAACATAGTTGCCGAGAATGTTGCCGACGAGAAATGGCATGAACTCAACGCTGTCGTTGACCTTGATGCAAAGACCATTGTTCTGACGGTTGACGGCGGAACTCCTTTCAACGGAACCTTTGCAGGACATTCGCAGGCAGGAAACGTTGACGGTGTTGCACGCGTTTTCTGGCACGTGAACTCTGCGGCAGCCGAGGGCGGCTATCTTGACGTTGACTACTTCCGTATCAGCGACGGAAAGATCGCACAGGGCGGCTCTGACTCCGGCTCCGGCTCGACAGACAAGCCCGGTACTCCCGAAACTTCCGATGCAACCTTTGTTGCAGTCACTGTCCTTGCGGCAGGCGCCGTCGTTACCGCTTTCACGGCAAAAAAGCGCAGAAAGTAATACCGTAAAACAGTACCGCAGATACGCACCGGTCAAAACCCCCGCGTATCTGCGGCAAAACAGGAGAACCAATGAAGAAAATTATTGCACTACTTGCCGCTCTTCTTATCTCCGCCGGATGCATAGCCTGCACGGGCGGGAATAATCCCGGCGGCGATGAAACCGGCGGAACAAAAGGCACAGACAAAACAAACGTGACCGGTTCGGATGCCGGAACCTCTGCGGGAACAGAGGAAAGCCTTGATCCCGGACTTGAAAAGCAGGATTTCGGCGGCGGGAAGATGGTATTCCTCTGCCGCGACTACGACACGAACTACAACGAGATCGGCATCTTCGAGGACAGCCCCAACAACGTTGAGTCAGCCGTCTACTGGAGAAATTTCAAGCTCAACGAAAAGTATAACATAAAGATCGACGTGAACTATCAGGCGTTCAACGCGATACACACATATGCCCAGACGCAGATGGATGCAAACGATATTCCGTTTGATATAATCAGCTGCGGACCGATGTACCAGATAAATCTTGCGATGAACGGCTCGCTCTATGCAAACGACGAGATCTCGGTCGTCGACTTCACAAAGGCATACTGGAGCCAGACGGTCATGGCGAACACAAGCGTTGCGAACAGGAATTACTTCTTCGTTTCCGACGCGAATATGTGGGCAATGAATGCCGCCGGTGTCGTGTTCTTCAACAGCGACATGATAAAGGATCTTCAGTTTGAAAAATCGCCGTATGACCTTGTCAACGAAAACGCATGGACATACGACGCAATGCTCTCAATGAGCCGCAGAGCCTACTCCGACCTCGACTCCGACGGTGTTCCCTCGATTGCCGACCGTTTCGGCTCGGTATCGACCTATGCCGCCTCCGAAACGATGTTTGCCGGCCTCGGAGGGACGACCCTGAACAAGGATTCCGATGACATTCCGGAGCTTACGATAACAGATCAGAAAAACATCGACAGGATCACAAGGGTCGTCGAATTCTGGGCGGAGGATTCCTCGCTTCTGATAAACCGCTATCCGGATTATCAGTCTCCCCGTGCCGGCGGAAACCTGCTTGCCGACACGCTTCTTGACGGCAGAGCCCTTTTCTCTCAGGAACAGCTTTATCAGCTTTCGTCGTTTGCCGATTCCACATATGTCATCGGAATGGTGCCCTGCCCCAAGTATGACGAGAACCAGAAGGACTACCGCACCTTCATACACGTTGCGCACAGCTCGTCCTTCTCGCTCCCCAATCTTCTTACGGCAGAAAGACTGAAGCAGACCGCAACGGTGCTTGAGGATATGGCATATCTTTCACGCGACGGAGTAAAGCACGAGTACTATGACGTCAACCTGACGATTAGACGCGCACAGGACGAGGAATCGAAAGCAATGCTCGACATAATATTCTCGAACATGACAATAGACCTCGGCATGGTGCTTGCGGTCTCGGGATTCAACGCCTCAACCGTCGTCAGAAACCTTGTGTTCAATAAGGACACCTCGGTATCATCGACCCTTGCCGGAAACGTTGATTCCTACAACGCGCTTCTTTCAAACATGGTGAAATCGTTCACCGGACAGAAATAAACAAAACAGAAATATCGGCTGAATACAAAACGGGACGGCACTGTGGTTTGCGGAGCAGACCCGTGCCGTCTCTGCGGTTTTCAGCCATTTGACATTCCGGTGCTGACCCGTCTGAACTTGTTCGGCGGCGTCTTCATATGCTGGCTGAAAAACCGGCTCAGCGAGTTTTCGGTCGAAAATCCGGTGATGTCGGCGATCTCCTTGAGCGACAGGTCGGTGTTCTGAAGCAGGTGGGTTATCACCCCCATCGTATGGTCGGCAAGGACCGTGCTTATGTTGGTGTTCATCTCCTTCTTCAGGATGCGGTTGATATTGCGCTGGCTGCAGCAGCAGTATTCGGTTATGTCGGAGATAGTCACGACCTTCCTTGCGTTGTCCTTCAGATACCTCTGCATCATGCGGATGTATGTGTTGTTGCTGCTCTCGGGAAGCCGCGCGCCGGTGCAGTCGATGAAAAGCTCCACCGCTATGCGGCAGAAGGCGGCATACTGGGCAAGTCCGCTGATCTTCAGTCCGTCCTCCGAAAGCAGGTCGCTGACGGCACTCATTACCTCCCTGCCTGCCTGACGGCAGAAGGGGTTTCCGATCAGCTTCTGACCGAATTCGTCCTTTATGTCGAAGGCAATTACCAGCCTTGACCCGGAATCTCCGTATCCGGAAAGCCGGTGAAGGCACTTTTTCGGGACGATTATATAATGTCCCGTCGGGATGTGAACCGTCTCTGTCCGGTCGATGACCATATCAATGCTCCCGCTCACCGCCATCTGTATCTCGTAGAAGGAATGGCGGTGCTCGGAATAGTCGGTTATGCTGTCGGTGCCGGAGTACGCGCTTCTCAGCACGTTTACTGACGAGAACAGGGAGATCGTCTCGTTGGTGTAGATGCAGTTGTATTTCTGTACGATTCTGTGCGAAGACGGCTTTTCCATATTACTCTCCAAATGCGAACAAAAAGGAATAGATTTTACAATATATGAACGAAATAAATCCGGGCGTATACCCGACGATGATAACACCCTACAACCGTGACGGGAGCGTTGACCTCGGCGCTGTCGGAGCGCTTACCGAATGGTACTGGGAAAAGGGCTGTCACGGTGTTTTTGCCGTCTGTATGTCCTCTGAAATGTTCCGGCTCACCCTCCGGGAAAAACACGATATCGTAAGGACAGTGAAGAACAAGGCGGACAGCCTGCGTGCGCGGACAGGCGGCTTGCGGAAAATGTCGGTCGTCGCCTCCGGTCACACCTCCGACAGTACGGAGGAGCAGATAAACGAGCTTTGCGCCGCTGCCGACGCGGGAGCCGACAGCACGGTTCTGATAACCAACCGCGCAGACCGGTACGACTGCGATGACGATGAGTGGATAAGGCAGACAGAGAGGGTCATCTCAGGGCTTCCCTCCGATATCACCCTCGGCTTTTACGAGTGTCCGTACCCGGCAAAGCGGCTTATAAGCGACAGGATGCTTGAGTGGATGAAAACCACAGAAAGAGTCGCCTTCATAAAAGACACCTGCTGTGACATCGGCATGATGAGACACCGTCTCGATATCCTCCGGGGCAGCGGGATCGGGCTTTTCAACGCAAACGCTCAGACCCTTCTTCCGTCGCTTCGGGCGGGCGCTGCGGGCTTCAGCGGCGTTATGGGCAACTTCAACCCCGAGGTGCTTGTGAGCCTTTATGAGTGCTTCGGGAGCAGCCCCGAAAGGGCAGAACGGATTCAGGACTATATAACCGTAAGCTGCGTTGTCGAGGGGCTTCGGTATCCGCTCGGCGTGAAATATCTGCTTAAGGAGCACGCCGGGATCGGAGAGCTTATCATAACAAGGGCGGAGCAGGACGCAGCTCTGACCGATTACGACAGAGAGTGCCTTGAGAGCTGTTACCGCTTCAACGAAGAGGCAAGGGTCCTGCTCGGCATCCGCGGTTAGTGTCAGTTAAATTATAAATTATCCCGACAGAAAATATGTTAACGTGCCGTAAATTCCGCGCTTTTGCGGCACGGCAGGAGAAAACGAACAGAGACGCTTGCCTTCCCGGCTCCCGTCTCTGTTCGTTTCTCAATTGCGCGCGGCGCCCTGAAAATCACAGTTCAATATTTTTCACCGAGTCGATCCAATCGCGAAGCCAGTATTCGCTTGGAAGACCGACTCCCATTACGCAGTTCGTCAGGAAAATCAAACCGTCTGCGCGGTGTTCCTTCAACAGCTTCAGACCGTACCCGCACTGCAGCTTCATGTATTCATCCGGAACAGGCTCGCCGGAGGGATAGTCGTAAAGATAGATGCCGAGAAGCTTTTTCTGCCGGGGGAATTTCCGCTCCAGCAGCTCAAACCGTTCCGGCAGGCGGTTCAGCTCCTCATAATGCCACGACCAGAGAGTCAGCACGTCGAACAAGCCGTATACCGACGTATCGCAGGTTTCCAGATCCCGTCCGTAAACGGTAAGCCACATGGAAAGCGGCCGGCAGGCGGTATCCAGTGTGCGGCGGATATCCGAAACCAATTTCCGCTTTTCTTCCGGTATACTGCCTCCGCCGAGAAAATCATCGGCAAAGGCGCCGGTCACGTTGGGATATTTTTCGGCAAGATGGCAGATGAATTTTTCCTCATTCCCTGCGCGGAATCCGCTGGAGCCGGTAATGCTCCACACCACATTTTTCATGCGGCAGAAGCTTTCCATATACCCGTAAGCATCTGCCGAATACGGCACTGGGATCCCGTCCGAAACGATCATAACAACGTTCGGAATATCAAGCATCGCCGCTCCCTCTGCCGGTGTGATACGTGACCAACAGGAAAAACGGTTGGCACGTCCTTTGCCGAGCCAGATATCATCATCGTGAGCGCGGCTTGCAAATAACCATAACCTGTCCCTGACTGTCATCGGAATAGTTCCTCCTTTTTCAGCACTGATTTCAGACTGTTGTTTCGGCTTTTTTCAGTGAGATGTCATAATGTGCCGGTGTCCCTGCGGATCCGGATAATAATTCATACGTCATGCATCGGCATTTACTTACATACGCTGTATTTTCCGATCCTGACCGGTCCGATAAGTCCCGACGGCTCAAATTTAAGATATCGCGAGAATTCGTCGTGTATTTCAAATCCGAGGTGATTCGTCACGGTGATGCATATCTCGTTTGCTCCGTCCCTGATATAATCGCTTATGTCGAACCTGTATGGCGGCGCAATCCTTATTCCCGCATATTCACCGTTCAGGCTGACCTCAGCCGTTTCGCCCGCATAACCCAGATCAAGTATATACCTGAGCTCCGGATCGACCGGGATATCAAACCGCGTTTCATATCTCATATGTCCCGAAAACTGCGGCAGCATATCCCGCGCGGTTATATTTTTAAGCCTGTCGGGTTTGCCGTGCTTTCTGAAGTCCGGATATTCGGCCTCACGCGCCAATGACAGCTCATACCCGCCGTCAAGCGCCGTTTCTCCTTCTTTTTTCAGCACGTCAGATTCCGGCAGCTCCTTCGGTACCCTTCCCGTAATTATAACGACGGACGAATACGGCGAAAGCTTTATTTTTACCGAGCCGTCCGCAGAACAGCCGCGCTTTGCGGAATTTTCCGCCGCGTCATAAATTATATAATCTCCGCCGCTGAAATTTTTAAATCTTATCGGTGTTTCGATTTCGCGCGTCCCGTTCTCGTTATTGAGCATATATATGTCATTTCCGTCCCGCCTGCCGTGAAACACACGCAGAAATCTGTTTTCTTCGCTCTTTTCCTCACACAGAACATCTGTAAATCCGTTCGACCGCATATACTCCGCAAGGTTTTCCGTTTTTACAACCGTCAGTTTTTCGCTCTCCCGCAGGTATTCAGCTATGCTTTCACCCTCGCTTGAGTATTCGGGAAAAGCATCGGCATATACCACGCTGACCCCGTTTTGCGACAGCTCATACAGCTTTTTTATTGCGCCGACCGGCAGAGCCGTGCTGTGCGGAACAATGAAGCAGTCATATTCCGCCAGGTTTATCTTCAGCCTCCCGTTCTCCGGGATCGCGTATTTCAGAGCATCGATCGGAACAATGTCATAATCAATCTGATTATCATACAAAACCCTGCCGGCGCTTTCGGGATAATCAGCTTCCGCGCCGCTCCACTCAGCCTCTGCCTGATACAGTATCGCCGCCTGCGCAACGTGCCGTGTCCCTGTCAGTATGTGACACATCCGGTTCATATATTGCATAAGCACACCGAACGCTCTGAACTGCGGATTTCTGCCGCGCGCATAAAAATGCGGCGGGCAATCCGGATCGGGGAACCTCATCGAAAACGCGTGCGGAACAAAGCAGTTGATCCCGCGCACAAGCATAAAGTCGGTCAGCCACTTCATCATCTTTACGCCCTCTGCCCAGCCGTATGCGCCGAAAATTTCGCACATGGCGCGTCCTTTTGTTTCGGGACGGATATGTGCGTCCGACGATGCAAGCTTCGACAGCGTATAGTGAAAGAATTTATTGTCGCATACCCGATAGCTGACCTCTCCCAACACAGGGTACTCCGCCATGCCGGGTATAATCTGATCAAGAACCACGTCCACGCCCGGAATATCCTCACCGGAGACCGCGCGGAAGTAATGACCCGCCCCCACACTTGTTTTTGAATTAATGTTATTATCCTCAATGACATGACCGGTATACAGTACACCGTGTTCCCGGCACCAATCGCCCAGTGCCTCCGAAAAATTCTTCTGATACAGGCGCGTTATGCAATTCATGTACGCGGTTCTGATTTTTGCCTCAATGTGATTCGCGGATTTCTGCCACAGAAACGGAAGATACTGCGCCGCGTCCTCTCCAAGCTCCGCCTTCAGCATTCCGGTCAGGCAGTCATTCCACGGATAATATGTACCTGCTCTGCCCAATTCAAGAATGCTGGTTCCGTTTATATCATGATTGTCAAAGCACGGCTCATCCGAGAAAAAGCCCTCGAGAGTGTTGCCGAAATACTCTTTGAAGTGCTCATAGTGCGGCTCGTAAACCGCCTTTATCATAAGCCCCGCCGACTCTTCGGAAAGCATATCGATTCTGTTCAGTTCTCTTTCCGAATATCCTCTGAGGGTCTTTACTACCACGGAAATTCTGTAACAACCGTCGGGCAGATCAAAATAAACAAAATCTCCGCTGATGTTTTCGGTCAGGTCGATTATCTCCCCCGTCATTACCTCGCTGTTTTTCTCTCTTCTGCACGCATATACGCCGATTATTTCATCGTCCCTGTCGCGGAGATAATAATTGATAAGTGCCGCTCCGCCGGTTACCGGACCGAGCGCGTCCATCGAATATGAAATTACGGAAAATTTCTTCGGTTCGATATTGTTTTTCCGGATGAAGTTCGCCGCATATCCCGTCGGACAGCGCATATCGTCCAGAATCCATACCTTCATGCCGAGCCGGGTACATTCTTTCAGTATAAGTCCGACGTCGCTCCACCAGCTGTCCTCTCCGAATTCTTCATAAGGTCTGCCCTCAACGCAGACAGCCCTGATCCCGCATTCATAAACGCGATCAAGTTCATCGGCAATCAGATTTGTTTCGCCGGGTCTTATCCAAAAGAACGGATATATATAATTACCGCCTTTGCCGCACAATACGTCTTTTAAATGCCTGTCGATATCTGCGTTTTCATAAAGTCCGCAGCAATCATTGCCCTTCATTACCGGTCTCCTTGTCTGTGGTTCAGTCCGCCGTGCGGAAACGGCGCGACGCTTTTGCCTGTTCATGCCTCCGATATGCCGCGGCACCGGACAGCTCGGATAAATACAGATGCGGACAGACCGGATAACAAAAAGCCGTCTGTAATTCCGGCTTTTTGTTTCTTTGCTCCCCCATCTCCGGATTAGATAGAATCATCCGGGATGGAGGAAAGCTTAAATCCGGTCTGTAATCGGATTATCTTCTTTTCTTCGTGACAGCAACTCCGCAGGCAGCAAGCGCTACGATTGCAAATGCCGCAGAGAACCCGTCGAAGGTATCGGGAGCGGGCTCCGGCTTTGCAGCCACCTTTCCGCTGCACTGTACTTCCTGAATAGCTATGCCGAGATCAGCGGCGCTGTTGTCTTCGAAAATAAATCTTACCTTGTTGGCTACGGCGCCGTTCATGTCAAAGGTACTCTTGACAACTCCCATTTTAGAGGATTCATCAAGAACACGAATATATTTGTCGTAATCAAGGGGCTTTTTGTTGATGATGGTTTTCCACTTCTTGCCTCCGTCAACGGAAACCTGAATCGTGGTTTCGTCGCTGTCGGATGTGGGAGCATACGCGTTGTAATAGATATGATAAATATCAAGTGTTTCAAGAGAGAAATAACCGTCAAGATCAATCTCCAGAACACCGGGACCCGGCTTGGCGACCCATCTGCTGAAATCGCCCCAATCGTCGTAACGCCCGTCAACGGCGCACTCAGGCTTATTGATTCCGTGATAGCCCTTTGTTTCAGCCCATTCGGTATAGGTCTGGTGATCCTTCAGACCGTAATACTTCGCGGTGGCATCAACAGCGTTCTTTTTCAGAAATACGTTCGCAACGCTGTCGCCGACTGCGGCAAAAGCGTTAAGGGAAAGCACCATCGCTATGGCGGCTGCAACAGCAGCGATTCTAAATAAGTTTCTTCTCATTGTTTTTCTCCTTTTTATGGCGTTGTGTATATTTTCTATCAAAATATACGGGTGACACTTAAGTAATGCGCGCTTCCGAACGGCAGCGCAGGCTGCACGCGGTATCTTCAGGCAGAACCGTTTCAACAGCCGTTTTCGCCTTTTGCTCTGAATCAATGTTCGGTATTCACTGTATTATAGTGTACACCATATTGTCCTGCAAATCCATTGCATACTAACCTTATTACATTGTAATCTGTACTTTTCCGGGCAAAATGAACACTTTATCCCCGCCGATCTACGTTGAAATGAACGCAAATCACCAAAGAGCACCTCTTCAGGGATTCGGGATCGTCCACTCGCTGATCGGCGCAAGTGTGTCACGGTCGATGTTCTTTCCGAACGGGACAGCGGTTGCGCGGAAGATGATCGGCTCTCCGCTGCTTTGAAAATTCACGACAATTTTGTGCATCTTCGCGGCATGGGGCATCTGATTCTGTCCCTCGACCACGGGCGAGCCCGGCAGAGAGGTCAGCACATCCTGCTTCGTAATGGTAAAATCGACATTTGAATCAAAATAGATTTTACACACGACTCCGTTTCTTGCAAGGGAAACCGAGCGGCTGTTTTCGTTGACGGTAATGTCAGCCAGCGTGTGCCAGAACCAGTAAAAATCGTTCTCTCCCTCAAACGGTTTTATCTCATCCTGCACCGTGAATACAGTCCGGTTTTCAGAGAGCATGAATCCGCGCAGAGCCGATTCCACGTAGCCCTCATAGGCGGAGGACAGATCCAGGGTATAGATCACGCCGTCCGGCTTGCTTTCCTTCATGTTGAGATCTCCGTATCCTTCAAGGCTCTGTCCGTAGGAGGCATCCGGATTGACGACCCAGACATTCGCGCCTTCCGCACGGGCAGGGTAAGCCGTGGTGTAAGATATGGCATAATTCTCAATACCCGGGTCATCGGCAAAAACAATGCCCTTGTATTCGTAGAAGAAGTTTCCGATATCCACCTGACAGCCGGAATCCATGTTATAGCCGCCGTGAACACCGACGACCGTTTTGGTTTTGCCGCCCCAGGCGTTGCGGCTGAATCCGAGCTGTGAGCTGGTATAGAGCACATCCGTTTCTTCCGGATAATCCGTTGACTCCGGTGCGCCGGGCAGATAGTACTTCATAGCCAGATACGAATGAAGCTTCATCGCCGCGGGATTTTTGTACAGCTGCTCAATGTTAAGCTTCTGTCCCGTATAATCGCCGTAATACTTTGTAAAGAACATATTCTGTGTGGTATTGTAGGGCACGGGAGTATCCTCGCAATGAATTGTCCAGTTGTTTTCCTTACCGGTCGTCATCGCCAATGACCGCCCGACCCCTTCAAAACCGGGATAATCCATCATGCCGAGCGTGTCGCCAAAGAAGTTATTCAATCCTTCAAGCAGCACCGTCACGTAGCTCAGGGTGTAATTAGTATATCCGGAGCCTTCCCAGCCGCAGCCGTCCGGGGCGAAGTAATGCATGGAGTATCCAAGCGATACCTGCGCTTTTTCCAGACAGTCGAAAAGCATGGCATCATCGTAGCCCTCGCCCAGCAATACCATGGCGGCATACATGGGACCGACGTTGCAGATCACGTTCCAGTTACTGTCCCTCGTAGGCCAGTCATTCCCCATTCTGCCCATCATGTAGTCCAAGTGTGCCTGGACCCCGCGATATATCAGGGCATTGGCAATATCGTCCCGCTGTTTCTGTGTCAGCTCATCACGGAACAGATCATAGACCTTTGCCAGATACATACAGCATGACGATGTGGAAAGCATATGACTGCCGGCGCACCAGGTGTCCAGCTTCAGGACAGGCTCAATATTGGCAATTGCCTTTTCGATGTAGGCGCGGTTACCCGTCATGTAATAGGCATAATACATGATCTCAGGCAGGGTTGCCGACGGAACTCCCGCAATGCTCCCGCTCTGCAGCACCGGCTTTACCTCCTGATTAAGGAACTCATCCGCCTGCTGCAGAACATACCCCGACATCTCCGCCATGAACTCATCCGTCCCGAGCAGCTCCTTATAGCGGGGAGCATCTTCTTTAATTGTTGCGATATGCGGATACGGTTTGCCCTTTATGTTCTCGTCGAATATTTTCCGAAGAGCATCGGCATTGTAGCGGTCGAGCACCAGATAAGCCATCATCATGGTATATTCGCCGTTGTATTTCAGTATCAGCCCCGACCGCTTCGTGCTGAGATGATAGGGCTTTTCTTCAGTGGATATCACTCCGAAGCCCTTGAACGACTCCCCATAGAACTTCTTCATGCCGTAACGCACGAATTCATTGAGAGGCAGATACAGAACGCCGTCGATAACGGTGTTTTCGCTCTCCGAATCGTAGCGCAGGCCGTCGACCAGAATGTACTTTTGTCCTGCCGCGGCGGTAATGTTTCCGATTGCTGCGATCTTTGTTGTTTCATCAAAGGAATACTTCATGCCGGCAAACGCCGCAAGCGTCGGCGCCGCACCGAGAATGTGCTTGCCGTCCCAGACAAATCTGTAGCCGGACGTGTACTTGCCGTCCTTCACCCACACGTTTGAGTTGTTCGCCACAACACATATGGCGCCGTTATAGGTTTTTTTGATTTCGGAATAGTCGGTAAGTATCTTTGACGGTTTTTCCTGCACCGTGGGAGAATCCGACACTGCAGCAAAAGCCGACATATCCGGATTCAGGGGCGTTCTGTCGATCGGAACATTGAGATCCCCGACAGGAGGCAGTGTGTCCGTGTCAGAAGCCTCCCCCTGTGAGGAGCCGTCCGAACCGGTGCCTTTCGGATCCAGTTTGTCATGTGAGCAAGCCGCAGAATTCCACACGATCAGGACCGTGAAAATTGCGGCTAAAATACGAAATCGTTTTTTCATAACGAGCCTCCGCCTTTCATGTGCTTGTTCCCTTGAAATTTTTCCGGCAAAATGTCTCTGCGCCGGACATCACCAATTTGTCTGCCACCTGCACTCCTGCCCTCCGGAATCCGAATGCGGAGATGCTTTGGGCTTGGATCTTCTGATTCTGTCTTTCAATAACGCATCAAATAATCCGCGGTCGAAATTGTCCAGTGATACCGTTTTTCCTGTCCACGAAGACAGGTAGGCGGCATTGGAAAGGGTTATTTCCTTTATTCCGTCATATCCGGGAGCAATAAGCTCCTCTCCGTACAGAACGGAATCGGTAAAATTTTTTATTATGCCGATATGTGCCGGCTCAGGCTCTGTCTGTTTATATTCGGACTCAAGAAGGGGATACTGAGGGAACCCGTCCTGTTCGGTGAAACAAAACTCCCGTTCATCCCGATCCAGCAGAGATAATTTCAGGCATCCCTTTTCAATAACCATCCTGCCCCGGCTTCCGCTGATTTCAAGACGGTTTGTCCCGGGATATTCTCCGGTAGAGGTGATAAAGGTGGCAGTTGCGCCGTTGTCATAATAACCGGTTATGACAGCCTCGTCCTCAACCTCAATGTCATGCCACTTTCCCTCACTGCAAACAGCAAAGATCCGGTCGGGCATCCCGAAAATCCACTGCCAGAGATCCAGATTGTGGGGAGCCTGATTGAGTAAAACACCGCCGCCCTCTCCGCTCCAGGTGGCGCGCCAGGTCCCGGAGTTATAATAGCTTTGCGTCCGGTACCAGTTGGTAATAATCCAGACAAGCCTCTTGGGTGTTCCCAGCGTGCCGTTCTTCATAAGCTCCCTTGCCTTCTGAAACAGCGGGTTTGTCCTCTGGTTCCACATGATACCGAAAACCCTGCCGCTGTTTGAGGCGGCTTCATTCATGGAGGCTACATCCGTTGCCGATACCCCCGCGGGTTTTTCGGTAAGTACGTGCAGTCCGCACCGAAAGGCCTCTTCGGCGATGGGCGGGTGAAGATAGTGCGGCACTGCAATGATGACAGCATCAGCCAGACCGGACATAAGCATTTTTCTGTAATCGCTGAACACCTCTACGCCGTTCAGTGCGGCAGCCGCCCTGCATTTATCCGCGTCAATGTCGCAAACTGCGGCAAGTCTTGCTCCGGGGATCTTTCCGCCGTAAATATTCCTCATGTGCGTGCTGCCCATGTTTCCGATCCCAATAATTCCAAAATTGACATTCTTCATCGCATTACCCGTTCAAAATATTTTTCAGCGCAGCTGCCGCCGCATCAAACGCCTCGCGTCCGGAGGCATACCGGCGGGCGGCAATGTTTGTTTTTTCGTCGGACCTTTCCAGTGCCGCAAAGCCGTCGAAAACCGAAAGATGCGGCTCCAGTGTCATAACCGTGCCGCCGTTGGCACGGTAGCTGCGGATCAGTCCGGCAATGTTACAGATACCTTCGCCCGCCGGCACGACAGTCCCGTCTTCCGCCGCGTCCTTGATGTGAAGATACTCGTTATACGGCGAAAGAAGCTCCCAGGCAGCCTGCACATCCTCGCGGCAATTTGCGAAATTTGCGGGATCAAAGACGGCACGGAGCGCCGGCAGAGCCCGATGGATATCGGCACACCGCGATGCCGTGTCGCCGTAGATTCCCTTTTCGTTTTCGTGGCACAGGATTATATTGCTTCCCGAGGCTTCTTCAAGGAAACGGGACAGACGCTCCAGCACACCGTCCCGCAGGGCAGCGGTAACGGGAAGACCGGTATGATAGAAGCTGAAGATCCTCATCCTCCCGGCGCCGAGGATATCGGACAATTCAAGAAGATGCCGGAATACGTCGAGGTGGGGAGCAAAGTCATCGGTCATTCCGATCTTTCCCATCGGAGAACCGACAGACCACACCGCAATACCCGCCCCGTCAAGCTCTTTTCTGATTGCTTTTGCTTCTGCCGCGGTAAGCTCGGCAATGTTCTTTCCGTCAACGGTGCGTATCTCTAAAAGCTCTATACCGTTGTCCTTCATGGCGCTGATCTGACCGCGAAGGGTTCTGTCCGCCTCATCGGCAAATGCCGCCAACCGGTACATACTCACACTCCCGAATATGCCGAGAAGCCGCCGTCGACGGGCAGGACGACACCGGTGATGGCAGAGGCAGCCCGGTCGTCGCAGAGAAACAGGGCTGCGCCGATAAGCTCTGAGGCATCAAGATACCGGTTCATGGGTGTGCCGCCGAGGATCTTTCCCGAACGGGCGGTCGGGGTACCGTCCTCATTAAAGAGCAGAGAGCGGTTCTGCGCCGATATCAGGAAGCCGGGAGCAATGGCATTGCACCGTATGCCGGTTCCGGCAAAGTGTGCAGCCAGCCACTGAGTAAAATTGGAGACGCCTGCCTTGGCTGCCGAGTAGGCAGGGATCTTGGTCAGGGGCGTAAACGCGTTCATGGACGAGATGTTTAAGATACAGCCGCTCCTTCTTTCCACCATATCAGCGGCAAAAACCTGAGTGGGGATAAGAGTGCCCTGAAAATTCAGCCTGAACACAAAGTCCACGCCGTCGGCACTTAAATCGAAGAAGGTTTTATCACCCTTCCTGGCCTCGTGCTGATACTCGTTGTCGGTGGTTGCGCGGGGGTTGTTTCCGCCGGCGCCGTTCAACAGAATGTCACAGGGACCGAGATCGGACAGCACCTGCCGGTGAACGGTCTCAAGAAGCGCGCCGTCAAGCACGTCGGCTTTATATCCTTTACAGATAAAGCCCGCGTCAGTCAGCTCAGCTGCCAATCCGGTCACAGCCTCCTCATTCAGGTCAAGCGCCGCCACCTTGGCGCCCGACTGGGCAAAGGCTCTGACCATGGCACTGCAGATAAGACCGCCGGCGCCGGTAACCACCACGACCTTATCAGAATATTCGATATGCAAAGGTAATTGGATCACAATCGGATTCCTCCTTGTTTTTTATCAGATCCGTAGGGGCAGTCCCGCACAAAGCACATACATGATGCCGCGCTGCCGCCGCAGCGAGAGCCGTCAGAAGAAAACGGCATTCGGCTCCAACCGGCAGGCGGCAGGACCCTGACTCTGCACATCCGCTCCTGGCAAACGGATATCCAGAGCCGGTTGAAACCGTCATTTTGCTTTGAAATATATGCTTACGGCTTATTTGCCCCGGTAGTTGTTTTCAAAGGCTTCAAACAGGTTGTCAAGTCCCGCCTGAATCTTTTCCCTGTCGGAAGCAATGCTCTGCGCAAGCGTTCTTCCGGTGTTGATGCAGTTTGCAGCTATCCTGCCAAGGTCATTGCAGTTGTTAGAGTAGATATACGCAAAGTCAACTGAAAGGCTTTTACGGATCAGATCGATCATTTCACCGACCTTTTCGGCGTTTTCGTCATCACGGTTGAACTTCACCTTCAGCGCTTCCTCAAAGAACACCGGTCGGTAGTCCTTCCAGTTCTGATAGCCCTGCGCCTCGATTGTTGCGGCAATGGCATCCAGTCTTTCGTCGGGCGTATTGGAGGGTATCGCCACAAAGAACGCGGCGTTGTGAACGGTAGCGATATAGTCTTTCTGGTTCTCGTCATATTTAGGATACGGAATGACTCCGAATTCGCTCTTCATATCGCGGATCTCTTTACCCAAAATATTGAGGAAAGCGGACTGATAGAAAAGAAGCTCATCGGCAGCAAACTTGATTGCGGTAAAATTCGGATCAAGGTCAAAAGTCCACATGAAATAACCGGTATTTTTGGTGAAGAAATCGTTGATTTTCGTAACAATATCGTTGTTTCTTTCGGTATCTGCCACAAGGTCATAATAACCGTCTTCGTTTCTGCTTGTCAGCTGCATTCCCATGGAAAACGCCAGATGGTCGGCACCGTAAACAGAATTGCAGGCTCCGATGCGATCTCCGGCGGACACCACATGATCGGCATCAAGATCGGAATAGACCATCGTGCACATTTTCTGCATCTCGTCGAAGGTCCAGCCTCCGTCTTCAACCAATTTATACAAGGATGTCATATCAGTTGAGACAGAATCGCCGTAAACGGTCTTGTTCCAGAAGGTTGCCTGTGTCCAGGAGGAAATGATGGGATAAACGTCACCGGCGATAAAGAACCGTGTTCCCTTGCCGATCGACAGTGTTTCCATGTATGCGCTGTAATACCACGGCTCGGAATAGTCTATATACGGAAGCGAGGACAAATCCATATACAGTCCTTCCGAACAGTAACTCGTCCCGAAGAACTGGTCTATCGACACGTAGTCGTAGTAAGGCTCATCCGACAGAATTGATTCCACGATTTTGCTTGTAAGCACCTCGTCCAGCAGCGGGATGAATTCCCTTGTAATGCCAAGGCGTTCCTCTACCGCAAGATTGGCTTTATAAAGCGCCTCGGACATGACGTCTCCGTCGACATCGCCGACAAAATAATCCACCTTGTCCTCGCGGTATGAGGTGACGATATTGGTGCCATTGAAATTCAGACCCTCCGGGACACCGTCTTTGACTGACGTATCAGAGCCGCTTGTTTCAACTGTGGATCCCTTCGGATCCGTGGTTGAGGCGGGGTTGCCTGAGCCGGTCGTACAACCGACAACAACACTTCCGAGCAGTAAAATACAAAGAAGCGAAACGATTAGTTTTTTCATTACATTAACTCCTTAATTCTGATTTGTATTTGTAATTTGCTTGCCAGGATCAAGAAATTCCGGAACGAAACCACCTCCGTTATTACAGATTTATTCAGGTATTGCCTGAAATTCCAAGCAGCTGTCGGGGCGGTCGGAACGGAATGCAATCTTTGATAATTGCCCGGGACACGGTCATTGTTGCAAAGACTTCTCCGGCCGGAGCCGAAGGAGTATTTTTTTTATTCCTATGCTGCTTCCAGTCACTTTTTAACGGTCAGAAGCTCCTTTGCCACGGCTTCACCGTACAGAATATGCGCTTCGCGGTTGGGATGAACGCCGTCCCGCATATAGTCGCGGATAAACGCGGGGTCACCTGCATCAAAGCCGGTACATCTGCCGTCCACGATCCTGAAACCGTAGACCCCGCCGGCGATTTCTTCAATCTTACGACGGTAATCATCCAGACTCAGACCCAGAGCATTGGATGCGGAATCCTTTCTGTCAATCGGTGTGATGAAGATCACAGCCACATCCGGAAATCTTTCCTTCAGTCCTCTGCACAGAACGTTAAGCCCGCCGCAGAACGAAACATCCTCCGTGTCGTCATTTCTGCCGAGCCTGACATTGGTGCCAAAGTCATTTGTTCCGGCAGCAATCATTATCACCTCCGCATCGCCCCTCAGGTTTTTATATCCCAATGACAGCGCACTGCCGGACAGTACCGGCGAAGTTGAACTGACGGAAATGCCGTTTTGACCGTAGTTGGAAAGATACCTGAAGCCAAGCCTTTCCGACACCACGTCACACCATTTCTTTTCGACCACGGAATCAGGCGAGGTATCACCGACATCGGTAAATGTCCCGTGCGTGATCGAGTCACCGTAGGCAACGGCAATTTTCCCGTAATACGGACTGTCTTCCTTCTCAATGATGACTGTTTCCGCGTCGGAGGTCACCTCCGGAGCGACGGTTTCTGTCCCGGCGGCTCCGGTTGCGGCGGTGGTTATATCACCCGTTTCTTTTTTGTTATCGGTATCGGTTGTGCCCATCGTTTCGGAAACTGTTCCCCCCTCGGTTGATGTATGCCCGTCACCGGCATTTTTTCCGCAGCCGGAAATGAGATTTCCCAGCAGCACTATGCAGATGCAGATGATCAGTTTCAGCGTTTTTTTCATTTATATTCATTCCTTCCGGCTCTGTTTGCTTTTCGGGACCTCTTCGGCAGCCCCGGTTTTTTTAACCGTTTTCGGTTTTACGGTTATCTGCAGTATTTTTCAATATAATCGACAATCGGGGCAGGATCCTCAAGGCTGTGCGGATGATGGTCGCAGTCCGGCTTGACAATCTGTTCAATCCGGGCGGAATACGACATCATTTCCTCGCAGAAAGGCCTGCCGTTTTCCGCATAAGGCACATAAGAGTCCAGAAGCCCGCACACAAGCAGTACCGGAATCCCGGTGCCGGCAAGCTCCCTGACATGGTCCAGGGGATTGTCGGAGAAGCGGAACGCGGTATTCTCATTCAGATGATAAACCCTCTTGCATTCTTCCCAGCAGCCGGGTTCTCCTCTGCCGGCTCCGAGCCCGCCCGGCCATGAGCGAATATCCAGAACCGGTGCATCAAGGTAAAGCAGTCCGCAGCAATCGGGGTATTTCAGTGCAAAATTAACGGCATAAAGCCCGCCGCGGCTGAAGCCGAAGATCGCCGGTCTTTCATGCAGCCGGAATCCGGACGTGACATAATCATAGAATTCCTTCATCATTTCAATCGATTCGGGACAGCCGTACATATCACTGACGCAATGGTACGCAAGATGCCAGCCCTTTTTCAGCAACGCGAAATCGGCATAATTGAATGCCTCGAAGAATTCTGTCCTCCAGACCCACGGGTTTTCCGGAAGCGGCTCGCCCGGACAAATAACCGTACTCCTTCTGCCTCCGACATCAAAATGCAGCTGCCTGTATCCGTTCCAATCTGTAATTTCCATAGAAACCTCTGACATATGTATTACTCACACCAAAATATCACGCGGTATAGCCGGTCGGTGTCCCCCGGCTTTATCGGGGACTGAGAGTACGTCCGGCGCAGCCGGAACGGCTGACGCAGGGTGTGTTCTTCGCAGAACATGAAATCCTCCGCAGAGGGAATATTCATTTTTCCGCCAGTCTGACAACCTCGTCGTACAGTAAATCGGCAAAAAGTCGGTGCATGGCTCTTGTCGGGTGATTCAGTCTGTTGCTGAGAAGCTCCGTTGTGTCCACGCCGTATTCGCTGAGCTTTTTCCATACCCGATAGGCATCCGCCACGGCACAGCCGTATTTCTCCGCCCGTTTTTTCGCTTCGTCATAGTACAGGTCCGGGCGGTTTTCATTCTGAATCCCTGCCAGAACCGCAGCCATATCGGCGTGATTCGGCAAAACGTCACCGTGAACGTAGGTGTTGTACATATTCGGGGTCATGTAAATCACCTGAATGCCGTGTTCCCTGAGCACACGGAAAATGTATTCCATGTTGGAGGCATACACATCAGCTGACATACCGGCAACATCGTTCAATCCGAAACAAACCACCGCAGCATCGGGCTTCTGAGAGATCACATCCCGTTCCATGCGCTTTATTGCATCCGCGGAGGAATTGCCGCTGATGCCGGCGTTCACGTACTCGATATCAAGCCCGGGATGTTCTTTTTCGATCCGCTCCTTAAGAACATTGTGATAGACCGATTTTTTATCGCGGATGATGTCGGTTGCTCCCTCCGCATTGTGAAAGGACAGCTCAAAACAGCCTTCTGTTATGCTGTCGCCGAAAAACACGATTTTCATTCCGCACCCTCAACATATCTTCTGCCGAACACGGTGAAGTCCACAATACCCGGCGTAATTCCCTTCGGCCAACCGACGATGCGTATTCTCACGGCTTTGCAAATGCCCGCATCAAAGTCACAGTAATCTATGTTGAGGTCGGTATCAAGGTCGCTCCTGTCCAGCAGTGTGTACCATTCCTTGCCGTTATAGCCCTCTATGATATATCTGAACGGTCCGGGAACGATGCCGGCAGCATAATCCAGTCCCTGCTCCTTCCACCAGACACGCGAGGCGGTAACCCTGTAGGTTCCCTGCTTCAGACCGAAGGTCAGTGTCGGTTCGGTATCATCATCACACGGCTGCCACCATGTCAGCGGACTTTCGTCGGAAGAAAAGTGCGGCTCGCGTCCCGCGACAAACGAGGATGCCGTCGGAATGTATCGGGTATTCACCGGCAGCTCATGGGTGGAATTCTCGCCGGCGCCCTTTTTCGTGTCTGCCGACGGAATATACTGGGGTGTAAAGGTAACTCCGCTGGGGCAGAACAGCTCGCCGTTTTCGTCCACATCAACAAGGTCCATGCCGATCCGTCTTTCATATTCATGCGTTGACCGGGCGGGTATGGTATAAAACGCCCAAAGGGTATTGCCCGGGCCGTGCTCGACACATCCGTGTCCCGCACCCTTGACAAGACCTTCGATACGGTACGTCAAAGGGTTCTTTTTCTGGCAGACAAAACCCGTCAGGGGTCCCTCATCGGAATAATAGACTGCCATGCAGTAGTTGGGCGTGCAGGTGTCGGGAGAGGCATAGATCATGTAATATCTCCCGTTGTGCTTCAGCAGATGGGGGCCTTCTACCCATCCGAACTCTTCGTCCTGATTGTAGCCTCCCTGTCTTTCCCACCAGTTCGCGTGGGTATTCTGCCGGATCACCGTAACCGGACCGTTGACGACCCGGACGGGATTTGTCCGGTCAAGCTCATATCCTACCACGGTGCTGATAAACTCGCCTTCCCTTCCCGGAATATCGACTCCTCTGAAGGCGTACATATAGATCCTGCCGTCATCATCGGTAAACAAACAGGGGTCGCACGGGACGAAAGGCGTTCCGTCCATTGAAATGAACGGTCCCATTTCGGTAAAGGGTCCTGTCGGCGAATCACCGACGTAAAGGGGACAATTCCAGGAAGTCAGCAGAAATCTGCCGTTCCACCGGGTGATGCAGGGACTGTACTTCGGGCAGTACGGCTCGGTTTTGATATGTTCCCAGGTTTCAAAGTCTTCCGTTACCCATGCCATGCCGTAGCTGGGATACAGATACCATTTGTTGTCATAATAGTACACCGTGGGGTCGCTGATTGTCCGATAGTCGGGAACGGTGACCGACTCCGGCTTGTTTTCGTGGCTGAACATTCCGCGCTCGAACGGATACCAGTCGTCCTTCCCGCGCGGAAGATCGGGAATGGCAAGCGGATTGCAGTAGGTATGCCTTTTGTTTTTGACAGAAGTGTTTTTCATCGTTATTCTCCTTTGCCGCAGACCGGATGATCAGATACTGATATGTACAGTGCCTCTGCCGGTCGGGATCTTCATTTTGAGATAACCGACGGTTTTGGGAATATGCGGCTCTCCCACCGTACCGTCATACGAAACCGACAGCAGGTCCTCGATCAACACCGTGACCGGTGCCGAAGACCACGGGTGACACAGGCTGGTGTTGTCTTTTTTGTCCTTTCCCCATGCTTCCATGCAGGCGGTGGCACCCTCCCGGATCATGTTATACCACGAATTTTCGCCGGTCGAAGTAATCATGCCGTACACCTCCTCATATAAGCCCAGCTTACACAGACCGCGCAGCAGGAAATACGACATATACACACCGCAGGACATACCCTTTGAAAGCAGAAATGCTCCGACAGCATTCTCATAGCCCTTCGGAACAAATCCGAAGAAGGGAGCCAGCACATTGGAATGGATCGCCGAATGAGTGCTGTTTTCGGCGTCCACATACCGTCCGAGAGCCGGACGAAAGAAGACTCTGTTGAATGCCTCCGCCAGATCCCTCCCCTCGCTGCCGTGTTCAATGTGCAGAATATCCTTGATTTTCTCAACAGACAGCACGCTTCCCACGTAGAAGGCATTGATGACATTATGAACTCCCGCACCAATCGGTCTGGAAAGCGGAAAATCGTAGCCGTCGCGTGCTTCCTCCGGCCAATCCACAAGATTCCACTTGTCTGTCACGCCGTCAAGAAGGCCGTCCTCTCTCTCATATTGCCTGAAGTGGAGGAGCATATCTTCCGCATACGGAAGCATTGAGCGCAGAAATCCGCTGTTTCGGGTAAATTCATAGTGCCGCAGAAGCAGAAGAGGAAACTGCAGCGAATAGTCCGCGATTTCCTGCATCAGCGCGCCGGAAAGCACCGCCATAAGCCCCTTGCAGATTTTTGCGGAACGAGTGTGATCCAGAATGCCCTTTTCCAGCATATAGATATCGCCCGTCAGCCACAGCTGCGCCCCGGAGGTCACCGTCATATCGCCGGCATATTGACCCTTTTCACGGGAGGGACAGTCAACGAAAACCTCCTGCGTTCCGCACCTGACTCCGTTTTTGCAGAGATTGAAGACCTGCTCCAGAACCTTATCGGAGCTTTCGATGGTACAAGTCTCATCATCGAAGGCACCATGGCGTACGATGGCCACAACCTGATCAATCTGGATGTCGGGGCTTGAAGGAACTAAACAGACATAACGAAAAGCCTTATAATCGTACTGCTCAAAGACCTTGTCGGTACCGTTCAGGATCCAGCTGTCTTCATAGGCGCAGTTGCACCGCGTCATATATCGCACTCCGTACTCCGAATCATCGGTTTCCTCTCCGCACAGAATGCGGATGCGGCCGCCTGCCTTGCCGATTGCCGAAATGCGGAGCGTTGCCGTTATTTCCGTCCCGAAATCGTAAAAATAACCGTGATTGGGCAGTATTTTCTGCGCTTTCGGGGTTGCCTCATAGATCATTAACGGACGTGTGGGAGCATCCGCCATGACAACGTCGTTGTGCTTTCTGACAGACACCGGAACGTAATCATCCATGGGAATACGGGAATCATAATGCTCTTGGAATTGCACCCGCTCGCCAAAGGATCTTGCGGGCAAATAGCCGGCAATCCGGGCGCACTCCCAGCTTTCGTCGGTAAAAAGAATCACCTCACCGTCCGGACGGACGACCTCGGCAATGAGACCCATGCGGTTGTCCCGGCTTATCCACACACGGTTGTTCAGTCCCTGATAATACACGTGAGCGCGGATCTCGTTTTCTCCGTCCCGAAGATAACCGGTAATGTCGAATTCGTTGTAATTAAAAGACTCAAGGTATCCCGGCGTCGGTCCCTGACCGACAAATGCACCGTTGACATAATATTTTCCGTAGTCGTCGGCAGAAATGCGCAGCACGTATCTGCCGTCTGATTTGTTCAGCTCAAAGCTGCGGCGAAACATGACGTGTATATCCTGCGGATCTTCCGCCGTCTCCCGATACAGCGCGGGGGAGAGTTCCTTATGATAAACGTTTCGCGGAATCAGCTCCGAAAACTCCGCCGTGCAAATCCATTTGCCCTTCCATGCCCGACTCATATCTGTTATCTCCCTCATCTGCCGTCAGTTATATCCGATTGACTTCAGGTAGTCATAGCTCATTTTCAGACAGTCAAACGGGTCGCGCTCAAAGCACTCGTCCTGTTCGACAAAGGCAACTCCGGTTCCCGCCTTTTCAAAAGCCGCCATGATCTTCGGGAAGTCAATGACGCCTGTCCCGACCGGGGCATATCGCCTTGTTCCGTCAGGAAGAATTTCCATGTCCTTGAGATGTACCCGGGGCAGACGCCCGCTCAGGCGTTCAATCTCCGAAACCACATCGTAACCGGCAAATGCAACCCAATATGTGTCCAGAGTGAACCCGAGCTGTTCCGGCGTAAAACGCTCTGCGATCATCTCCATATAGTTTTTGCCGTCACCGCGGTCGTCATATTCGAACCAATGATTGTGGTACATCAGCTGGGATCCCAACTCATGTATACGCGTGGCTGCCGCGTCAAATACATCGCAGAACTCCGCCACTTTTGCGGTATTGCCGCGGTACTGTGCCGGCATATACCCGATACCTATATACTTGCAGCCGTACACGTTATGGTCTGCCACAAGCTTATCCGTATCTCCCACAATATCCTCAAGCTCGAAATGCGTAAGCTCACAGGTCAGCCCGTTCTTTTCAAGCTGCTCCCTGAACCACTCCGGCTCATAAGCACAGCACCCCGACATCTGAACCGTTGTATAGCCCATGTCGGCCACACGCGCCAACGTATCCGCAAAGCCGTCGGTTGTCTGACAGTAATCACGCAGGGTATAAAGCTGCGCTCCGATTTTTATGCTCATAGAGTTCCTCCCTGAGACGGCATATCTTTTCCGGTTTCCCGGCTCTTTTTCTCAAAAACCGTGCCTGCCTTTGCCAGCTCCAGCACACGGACGACCTCCGCCGCCTGCTCCGGGGTGATGGGATACGGCTTGTTGTTGCGATAGGCCTCATAGAAGTAGTCCCATACCACAGCCGTCTGATCGCAGGGATTCAGCTCAATGGTTTCTTCCTTCCATACCAGCGTCTCCTCATTTCCGAAGGCCGAGCTGGCGCCAGGGGTCGAGGGGTCGGCCTTTATCTCGGCCAGCTCTACCGAAGGATCCAAATACTTCAGCTTCAGGGTATTGTTTTCGCCGATCAGTCCTCCCTTTGTACCGTAGACACGGTACTCCGGCACAGGCTGTGCCACACCGCCGCTGATCTCCATATCCACCACGCGACCGTTGACGCCCTTGAACACCAGCTTAATATGGTCCTCGGCATCACCGACAGCCGCCACACGCTTGATATCGGCAAACATGGTCTCATACCTGCCGCCACAGAAGCGGAGAGAATGGTCCACGATATGGGGACCCCAGTTGAGAAGCTGACCGCCGCCAAACTCCATAATGGTCTGCCAGTCGTTACGACGCTGATACTCGTTACGGGCCAGACGGATCTCATACACCTCGCCGAGAATGCCGGAGTCAATGATTTCGTTGACCCTGATAAAGCCCTCCTCAAAACGCCGGTTGTGGCGGACGAAGATCCGGGGGCCGGCAGGCTGACCGCCGAGCTTCACCAGCTCCTTTGCCTCTTCATATGTCTCGCAGAAGGGTTTTTCCACAAGAACGCTTTTCCCCGCCAGAAGAGCCATCTTTGCGTGCCTGTAATGGTCGCAGGAACGGGTCGCGATATCGACTACCTCAACCTCGGGATCGGCAATCAGATCCTCGATTCTCTCATAGGTACGGCAGCCGAACTCTTCTGCATAACGGGCACTGCGGTCGGCAATCAGATCGCAGGCTGCGACAACGGTAAACTTATCGGGGCGCTCCTTCAGGCACTCTCTGTGAACCGACATCCCGATCCTTCCAAGACCGACAACTCCGATTTTAATGGGATTTGACATAAACTTTCCTCCAAATACTTTTTAGTGATTCAGGATTCCGCTCCGGGCTTTCGCCTGATATCGTGACGTACCATACCGATCACGATGGAAATCATAGCCAAAACCTCGTTCAAAGCCCCTGTGTAGGCACCGTGAATAAGGTTGTAAACCAGCCAGCAGGGGCCGACGAACAGCGATATAATACGGATATGCCCGGACTTTTTCATCCACAGGGCAACGGTCGAAAGTACCGAGCCGATTATCGGCAGTATACTCCATCCGTCCTGCCACGTCAGGATACCCGTGGCTATCATCGCCGCGATAAAAACGCCGAGCCAGACGGGGGACGCTGCCCATTTCTTATCATTTTGCGAGAAAACGACTGTACGGACAAATGAAATTGAATCCACACATCCGCCCGTAATCGCACCGACCATAAACAACTGAATGCAAAACAATGCACTTGCCGTCATCTGGAACAGCATCACGTGCTTCCTTTCCTTCTGCTGAAAGGAAAGAAGCGAACAGATAATGCCAACCAGGCCGACAACCTGCGCCGCAATTTTCATGAATTTCTATTAGTCTCCTTACTGTCATAATGCGCGTCGCCGCACACTGTTTATAGCTGCATATGAGGCTTTTTCAGGAAAAGGATACGTTTTGACGGGATCGAGAAGGTATCGGAGGTGCCTTCTCCCACACGGTCGTACCAGCGATCCTTCAGGCGGAGGGTGTAGGGCTGATCAGTCATGTTGGATACCGCCATATAGCGCTCCTCATTGACAAATTCGGTGACAAACACGTTGTCGGGGATCTCCGACAGTATCTCCTCCGATTCGCGTATCTCCATGAAGGCAACCGTCTGATCCTCCGTCATCTCCTTATAGAGCGCAAGATAGCGGCTCCACCTCGGATAATCCTCAACGTCGTCGGGGATCTGCGACCACTCGCTGTACACATACGGTCCGTTCGGGTGCGCATCGGCAAAATCGCGGACCTTTTCAAAGTAGTGATACAGGTGATCCTTCTGCGTCGTGTTGTACTGCGTCACTCCCGGCACGTCTATGCAGCGTCCCATTGTCGGGCGCCCGTGCGTAAGGAGCGGGAACTGAACGAACGGGATCGACATGGCGAAATACGCGTCGGCATCGAACCGTTCGGTGCCCCAGTTTGTCAGGCGGGGCTTATCCGGGCAGGGCACAAGGTACGGCTCAAGCAGCTTTCCGCCGCCGTACTCGACCGTGAAATTGCACTCGCCCACCCACAGGTAGTCGTAGCACTTCCAGCGCACCGGCGCGCTGTTGTAGTATCCGATGTGCATTTTGTAAATGCCGCCGCGGGACTTTATTCCGTCGTAGAGAATGTGGATAAGATCCTCTGCCTCCGGGTCGTAGCGGTCAAGACCCTGCAGCTCATAATTCCGGCGCTCCGGCGGAATATTTATGTACGTCCCGATTTCCCAGTCATAGCCCCAATCGTTGAAAATACCGTCGAAGCCGTATGTATCCATGATATTGAATGTCCGCGGTATGATGAAGTCCCGCCAGTACTCGCTTCCCGCCCAGCCGTAGCGGTACTTGTAGTGCATATCAATACAACCGCCGTGACTGCGGGAAAATTCCTCGCGGTAGTACTTTGACCCCTCATGAATGTAGCTTGCCGAGCAGTACGGAATGATCTTTATCCCGAAATAGTGACAGAGCTCAACGAACTCCTTCATGCCCTCCGGGTCATTGCTGTGCCACTTGTCGGAGCCGTACTTTTCAATGGAATCGTTCCATTCCTCGTGTACCTGTATCATGTCAACGCCGTTCTCTGCATACGATTTCAGAAGATTGAAGTCATATTCGGTGGGCTTTATGCTCATCTTCGCCGGATAATCGCCGAGATAATAAATAATCTGCCCGGGAAGATAGTTGTGTATGCGAAGCTCTCTCGTCAGCTTCTTTATGCTTTTTCTTGCCTCGCGAAGATTGTTTATCCTTGCGCGGTGCTGTTCAAGATTCAATGTTTTCATTTTGTCCTCCGGAATTATCATAAATTAATAGGTTTTAAAATAAGAATTAAGGTTCAGATTTTTCACTTGAGCGGGATGTCACGGCCGCCGCGGATCCCAAAGCCCTGCATTGCAGCTGCCGAAGCACCGGCAATCCCGCCGCACCGGCTCTCAACATCCGGCAGGGGTATCGCTGATCGCTTCGGACATGATATACAAGAATTATCATCTTAAGCGCATTGCATTTTGAATTATTATATGATATAATATGGTCAATACAAAAGGAGCATTGCAATGTTCATTTACTATTCAGACAAAAAGGATTGCGTACATATTTCGCACTGTTCGGCAGACTGCCCTCAGCAGGAAAAATTCGAAAGGCACCTGCATGAGAACTATGAGCTGCTTTTACTGATCAGCGGGGATGTGGATTACAATATTGACGGGCAGAATTACTCGCTCAGACCTTTTGATCTGGTTTTTATCCCTTCTCTTTCCTACCATTTTGTCAAGCCGAGATCAAATAATGTCTATGAGAATTATGTAATCAATTTCAGTCACAACTTTATAGACGAAGCGCGCTGCAATAAGCTGTTTGTTCCTCCGTTTATCAAAAACTTCTCTCAGGACAGCAAGCTGCGCCGGATGTTTTTCAAATTTGACTATTATTACGAAACCTATTCGCCTGCGGATTTTGAGGAGGTTTCAAACTGGCTGATAAACGAAATCCTGCTTTTTTCCTGCTACGCATCGTTTGACAAGGAGAATTTGCATCCTTTAACCGAGAATTCGATCATCCCTCTCATCACTTCTTATATATCAGACAATCTGGAATCCGATCTTAATGTCGATGTTCTTTCACGGGAGCTGTGCTTTTCAAAATCCTATATCAAAAACTGCTTCTCGAACGTTATGGGAGTCGGAATACAACACTATATCAATCAGAAAAAGATCCACGCCGCGCACATCGATATACTGAACGGAACCGACGCCAACAGGGCGGCTGAAAAATACGGCTACCGGGACTATTCGTCCTTCTACCGTCAATACATGAAAATTATCGGGATCTCTCCGTCTGAAACCAAAAAACAAATGCTGTGACCGACCTCCGCACATCAGGCGCCGGTGAAATCCCTGACGCCCTTCGCCTCACCTGCAGCTTTATTGTCACATCAGCAAACAAATCCCTTGCGGCGGATTTGTTTTTAGGCAGAAACCGCCAACTTTTCGCTCCTGTAATATGATATCACATTTTCGTTTCCAAATGAATTGCATTTCTTACTGTTCCCATTGCATTTTATACTTTATCGCACAGCACCCGAAAACATAATTGCCATATTGTTCAAATGCATGGGGCTTTTGCGGCTTTCTCATATGTTGTATCCGAGCTCTGCCCCATGCCCCGATGCCGTATGCTCGGTTAAACAGCTGCGGCGCGCCGAAATATTTCTCAAAAACGTACATCTTCACGGTGATTGAGTCTCCCGGAATCTGAATCAGAGGTGATTCCGTTCTGCCGGAGCTCAATCACTTTTTACGCGGTTTTTTGTCCGGACTCACATCTGCCGTGACACAACCGTCAGCAAATTTCCCGTCCCGTATTGACACCGCCGCGCAAAAGTATTATAATTTATGATGTATAGTTTTGCCCGAGACCGAAAGGAAGAAATTAATGAGAAAACCGAAGATCGGCTTCATATCCCTCGGATGTCCGAAAAACCAGATAGACACCGAGGTCATGCTCAAGGAGCTTGCCGACGCGGGATACGAGATCACCGCAGAGGACATTTCAGCCGACATAATCATAGTAAACACCTGCGCCTTCATCGAGAGCGCAAAAAAAGAAGCCATCGACAATATCCTTGACGTCGCGTGGCTGAAAAAGCACAGGAAGCTGAAGGGCATAATCTGCTGCGGCTGCCTTGCCGAGAGATACCGCGAGGAGGTCTTTACCGAGCTGCCCGAGGTCGATGCCGTCGTCGGAACCGGAAGCATTCACAACATCGTGAAGGCTGTCGAAGAAGTCTGGGCGGGAAGAAGGTACATCTCCTGCGAAAAGAACGAGTGCCTCCGTCTCGGCGGCGAGAGGATCGTCACCACTCCCGAATACACAGCTTATATCAAGATAGCCGAGGGCTGCGACAACCGCTGCTCCTACTGCGCCATTCCCCTCATCCGCGGCGGCTTCCGTTCGCGCCCGATCGAGGACATTGCGGCTGAGGCAAAGGAGCTTGAGGCTCTCGGCGTGAAGGAGCTTGTCATCGTTGCTCAGGACACGACAAGATACGGCCTTGACATTTACGGCGAGTACAGCCTTGCAAGACTGATAAAGGCTCTGACCGCAGAAACAAAGATACCGTGGTTCAGGCTTCTCTACTGCTACCCGGACAAGATAACCGATGAGCTTATAACCGAGATAAGAGAGAATCCCCGCGTGCTGAAATACATCGACCTGCCGATACAGCACATCTCCGACCGGATGCTGAAGGCGATGAACCGCCACGGCGACGGCGCGCTTGTCCGCGATACGGTGAAGCGGCTGAGAGAAGGCGTTCCCGGCATCGTCCTGCGCACGACCGCCATCGTCGGCTTCCCCGGAGAGACCGAAGAGGACTACAACGAGCTTTGCGAATACATAAAAGAGGCGGAATTCGACCGCTTCGGCGCGTTCACCTACTCCCGCGAGGAGGGTACGCCGGCATACGATCTCCCCGATCAGATCGACGAGCAGGTAAAGCAGGACCGCCTTGACGGGATCATGGCGATACAGCTTGACATTCACGAAAAGCTGAACGAAAAGAAGCTCGGAAAGACGGTAAAGGTGCTTTGCGAGGGCTTTGACCCGGTTGCAGAGACATTCTACGGCAGAAGCGAAGCCGACGCCCCCGACATCGACGGAAAGGTGTATTTCACCTCAAAGAGAAAGCCGGCTGAGGGCGAATTTGTAAAGGTAAGGATCACCGACGCCATAGATTACGACCTCTACGGCGAACAGATCTGACGCGGAAGGAGAAAATATCATGAATCTGCCGAACAAACTGACCGTTGCAAGGATCATACTCGTTCCGTTCTGTATGTTCTTCATTGCCTTCACCGGCATGAACGACACTGCGGCGCGGATTATTGCGCTGGTCCTCTTCTCGCTGACGTCGCTTACCGATATGCTTGACGGGAAAATCGCAAGAAAATACAACCTCATCACCGATTTCGGAAAATTCCTTGACCCGGTCGCCGATAAGCTGCTGATAATCGGCTCGTACCTTGCCATACTTGTGCGGTACAGGGAAAACGCCGTATTCACCCAGGTCATGTTCTGGTGCCTGTTCGTCATATTCTTCCGCGAGCTTGCCGTGACCTCCCTCCGCATGATAGTTGCCGACAAGGTGGTCATAGCCGCGAACTGGATGGGCAAGTGCAAAACGGTTTCGCAGATGGTCTGCGTCATCGTCGTCATACTGGAGCCGGTCTTCTTCGGCGGGGCGGACTGCCTGCTCATCGGAAGCTATGTTACCGTCTGCTTCTCTGCGCTCATGACTCTTTTGTCGGGGATCAACTATTTCAGATCCTACTGGCCGTATCTCAACCCCAACAAGTGAACGGAGCGCGGAAATGATAGATTTACTGACTGTTGAAAAGGAATTCATATCCTCTCACATTAAAAAGGGCGGGGTCGCTGCCGATTTCACGATGGGCAACGGTCACGACACCCTCTGGCTGTCGCGTCAGGTGGGAGAGGAGGGCAGAGTCTATGCCTTCGACATCCAGCCCGCCGCGCTTGAGCATACAAGGGCTCTGCTTGAGTCCTCCGACTGCCCGGAAAACTACACCCTTATCCTTGATTCTCACGCAAATGCCGGAGAGTACATAAAGGAAAGGCTCTGCGCCGGGATGTTCAACCTCGGATATCTTCCGGGAAGCGACAAGAAGATAACCACCCTCCGCGAATCGACAATGAAGGCTGTCGTCACCGCCCTCGACCTGCTTGAGGACGGCGGCGGGCTTCTTGTTGCCGTTTATCCGGGGCATGAGGAGGGTACCCTTGAGGGGCTTATGCTCGACGACTATTTCGCGTCGCTTGACAGAAAGAAAATCTCGGTCTCAAAGCTGAAGATCGTCAATTCCCCCTCCTCCCCCTTCTTTTTCCTTGCCGAGAAAAAATGATGCTGTACCCGTACCCCAGCTTGATTCCGGGGTACGGGCGTTTTTGACGGGTTTTCTGTTTTCCCGGTTCCTGCAGGGAGGAGGCTCCGTACCGTGTCCCTGCACGGATTTGACATGAACGTACATATAATTTGCCCTCTTTCGGAAAAACCTATTGACAACCGGATAAAAAAATATTATAATCAAAGCAGTAAGTGAAAACGTTTTCACGGCAGGAGGAACCGATATGGACGGAAAAGCGAATATATACGACATTGCCCGCCTTACCGGGACCACGATAGCAGCGGTAAGCAGAGCATTTGATCCAAAGGGGAAGATCGAACAGTCAAAGCGCGAGGCGATCCTCAAGGCTGCGGAAAAGTACGGCTACCGTCCGAACCGCGCCGCCGGCAGGCTGTCCGGAAAAGCCATAAAGATAGGCTGCCTGCTCATCGCAAACATCCCGGAGTACTACGAAGAGCTTGTTGCCGGAATAAAAAACTCCTGTGCAAAGCTCTCCGACTTCAAGGTTGAGTGCGACATCCGCCTTGTCCCGCCCGACGAAAACGGCGACCGGGTCGTTGCCGCCGCCTTTGAGGAATATCTTCGCGGCGGAGCCGACGGGGTAATCACAAACATCAAATACACCGCAGAGGCGGTCAGATACATTTCCCTTCTCGCCGACGCCGGGATACCGTGCGCGACAGTCACCTCCGACGCGCCGGAAAGCCGGAGACTTTTTTCGGTGCAGAACGATTTTGTCACCGCCGGAAGAATGGCTGCTCAGCTGCTTTCGCTCGCCGGCGCGACCGGCAGTGTCCTTCTTTTCACCGGAGAGCGCGATTCCTACGTTCAGCGCCATATCATCAGCGGCTTTTCGGAGGAGGCGGCAGAGGACGGTCTTTCGGTCATCGGTACGTATGACACCTCCGACGATCCCGACCTTGCCGCAGAATACGCGGAAAGAGCCTTTTCGGAGCATCCGGACTGCGCCGGGATATATATAAGCACGGCAAACTCGCTTCCGGTCATCGGGTATATGAAAAAGCACGGGCTTGCCGGAAGGGTGAAGATAATCGCGTCGGACGTTTTCCCCGGGCTGTCGAAGTATATAAAAGACGGCACGGTAACTGCAACCGTCTATCAGAACCCATACGGGCAGGCAAAAACGGCTTTTGAAAAGCTGTACGACCACATTACCTTCAAAAAACCCGAAAAGCAGATTTTCACCGTCGTTCCGCAGGTGGTCATGAAGAGCAATCTTCATCTTTATGAGCGGAACAGTCAGTAACGTCAGTCCTGCCGGAAAGCATCCGGCTTGATATATAACGGAGGATTATCAATTATGATGAGATCAGATCTTAGCGGCAAAACGGTGCTCGTGACCGGAGCGGGAGGAGCCATCGGCTCGTCTATGGCAGCGGTTCTCGGTGCAAACGGTGCCGCGGTTGCCGTCTGCGATATCGTGCTTGCCAATGCGGAAAAGACCGCGGCGGCTATCCGCGAGGCGGGCGGCAAGGCAAAGGCGTACTATTTCGACGTGACCGATCCGGAATGCGCGGCAAGGGTCGCGGATGAGATCGAAAACGATTTCGGCGGAATAGACATCCTTATCAACAACGCCGGCGTAAACGTCGGACCGAACGACAGAAAGCCTCTTCACGAGTTCAGTCCCGAAAAATGGGATTGGATCATCTCGATCGACCTCGACGGAGTTTTCAAGGTCACGAAGGCAGTCGTCCCGCACATAATAAAGCGCGGCGGCGGCTCGGTCATCAACATTTCAAGCGTTGTCGGACAGGTCCCGTTCAGGAATCAGTGCGCATTCACCGCGGCAAAGGCGGGGGTAATCAACCTCTCGAAGGCCATGGCACTTGAATTTGCCCCGGAAAATATCAGAGTAAACGTCATCTGCCCCGGTTCCATCATGTTCGAGGGAACAAAGGCGCTCTTCTATGCCGACAAGGCAAAGGCAGAGGCTATGCTCTCGCATATTCCTCAGCACAGACCCGGCTCGCCGGAGGACATTGCCTATGCCGCGCTGTACCTTGCATCGGACGAATCGTCCTACATGACCGGAAGCGTCATGACGGTCGATGGCGGCTGGACCTGCGGCTTTGCCCGCGACTTCTGACCGGGGGGAGCATACCATGACAGATACCGCTGTAAAGATAAACTCGGTAAGAGTCCCGGAGGGAAAGCTCGGAGTATTCTTCATGGGTCAGGCGGGAGCGGTTCTCAAGGCTCCCGACGATGAGCTTCTTGCCGTTGACCTCTACCTTTCCGACTGCTGCGAGAGATATTTCGGATTCAAGCGTCTTATGCCGAAGCTCATCGGCACAGCCGACGTGAAGTTCGATTACATCTGCGCCACGCACGCGCATTACGACCATTTCGACCCCGACTCTGTTCCCGCGCTCCTTGCGCACGGCGGAAAGCTCTATGCGGCTTCTGACTGCCGTGAGGAATGCGACCGTCTCGGCATAAAGGAGATGGAGGAGCTTAAGGTCGGCACAAAGCACACCGCCGGAGCCTTCACGATAGAAGCCGTCGAGTGCGACCACGGAGAAGGCACGCCCTATGCCGTCGGGCTTTACATAACCTGCGGAGAAAAGAGCGTCTACATCGCCGGAGACACCTGCTTCCGCCCCGACATTGCCGAAAAAATGAGCGGATACAAAATCGACCTCATGTTCGCGCCGATAAACGGTGCCTACGGCAACCTCGACTGGAAACAGGGAGCCGATTTCTTCGCAATAGTCAGACCGAAGCTCTGCGTCCCCTGCCACTACTGGAATTTCGCCGAGCACGGCGGCGACCCCGGAAAGTTCGCTGACGAAATGAAGTCCGCCCATCCCGACCTGCCTTACAGACTCATGACTCCGGGAGAGTATACGGAGATCTGAACCAAGAGAGGACGTCTTCCTTCTTTGAAAGAAGGAAGCGAAGAAGCGGACTGAAAAGAAAAAAAGCAGACAGGCTCTGACGATGTCGGGTAAGCTCTGTTGCAAAAACAAAACCCGACAGACGGGCGATTCGTGAATCGCCCCTACAAGCCGGTGAAAGAAAAAACCGACCATGCTGCAGCCCGGAAAATTGCATACAAAATCAAATCCAATATTATAAAGAGAGGATATAAAACCATGATAGCCAATCTCAACAAGTACATCGACCACACGATTCTCAAGCCCTTTGCAACCGCAGACGACGTAAAGAAGCTCTGCGCCGACGCGGCAAAATACGACTTTGCAAGCGTCTGCATCAACCCCTGCTACGTCGCTCTTGCAAGAAAAGAGCTTGAGGGAACCGACGTGAACATCTGCACCGTCATCGGCTTCCCGCTCGGCGCAAACACCACCGAGATCAAGGCGGCTGAGACCGAGCGCGCTTACTATGACGGCTGTGACGAGTTCGACATGGTCATCAACGTCGGTGCTCTCAAGAGCAAGAACTATGCTTACGTGAAGCGCGACATCGAGGCTGTTGTCGCCGCCGCAAAGGGCAAGCTCGTCAAGGTCATAATCGAGACCTTCTATCTCACTCCCGAAGAGGTAGCTGTTGCTTCAAGGATCGCTTCCGACGCCGGCGCAAACTTCGTAAAGACCTGCACCGGCTTCAACGACGGCATCGCGACGGTTGAAAACGTGAAGATCATGAAGGCGAACATCGCCGACGGAGTGAAGGTCAAGGCTTCCTCCGGAATCAGAAACTACGAGCAGGCAAAGGCTCTTATCGAAGCCGGCGCAGAGCGTCTCGGAACCTCCGCCGGCGCGAAGATACTTGAGGACGCAGCCGGAAAATGATTGGCAGGGACAGCTTTAAGGGAGTTCCCTCGGTCGTCATCGACACCGGAAGTCTGAAAGCCGTGTTTCTCCCCGAAAACGGGGGAAAGCTGGCATCGCTGACCGACAAAGAGACCGGAACCGAGCTTCTTGAGCAGGCTCCGGGAAAGGAATACCTCTCCATCGGCATGGACTCGTCCTATATCGACGGAGAGTGCAGTGCCTTTGACGATATGTTTCCGACCATCGACCCGCAGGACGGGGGATATCCCGACCACGGCGAGGTCTGCCGGGCAAAGCATAAGTGCGTCATCGGTGACGGATATGCGGAGTTCTCCTATGACTCCGTCCTTCTGCCCTACCGGTACGAAAAGCGCATTTCCGCCTCTCCCGACGGCGGGCTGGAGACAGCTTACCGCATCACCAACCTGTCGGACAAGGCTCTTCCGTGCCTCTGGGCGGGGCATATCATGCTTGCCGGCTCCGAGGGTGCGGAGGTCATCATCCCCTGCCGCGAGGGTGCCCCGGCGACCGTCTGCTTCTGCGACAACGGCGGCCTTGTCCCCGGCTCCGATATCGGGTTCACAAGAGAGCTTGCCGTGCAGATGCCGTTCTCGGCGACCGCTCCCGCCTACAAGTTCTATCTGAAGGAGCCTGCCGACAGAGGCGAGCTTGTCTGTAAACGTTACCGCGACGGTATCTTCGTTTCGGTCAGCTACGATGCCGCAAAGCTCCCGTATGTCGGGCTGTGGATGAACAACGGCACCTTCAAGGGAATGTACAACGCCGCGGTCGAAATGTGCACCGCTCCCTTCGATTCCCCCGAAAAAGCCGAAGCAAAAGGCTACCGCGCCGCACTTGACGCAAACGAAATACTTGAGTTCACCCTGACATTCCGTTCAGGAAAACTGTAATGAAAAACGCCGGGCGCTGCCCGGACCC
>ENA-OURV01000347-OURV01000347.1-human-gut-metagenome-genome-assembly--contig:-NODE-347-length-39695-cov-8.159687_pt1 | contig 39695 bp, 32 predicted proteins | sample MGYA00242141_ERZ509072 | MGnify/ENA primary metagenome ERZ509072 (study PRJEB26280, sample SAMEA2338763) | human gut metagenome | biome: human gut; feature: human-associated habitat; material: faeces... | reverse complement strand
CGGGCGTGCCGTTTGCATCCGGCGTCCCCGAAAAGCCCGCTGCCGCGGGGCTTTTTGCGGAGTAAACCGTTCTGAAGCCCTGAGCTTCCGGCTCGGTCAGCAGGACCTCGCCCTCAATAAAGGTGACTCCGGCAGCCTCGGCCTGACGGCGACCCCGGTTAAGCAGCTCCGGCCCGCTGCACGATATTCCGAAGTAGTTTTCTATTTTTTCGGCGCGGGCAAGCGCGCCGGGGGAAGCGCTTAAAACCGCAGTGGAAAGGCCGGCGCGAGCCGTATAAAGTGCGGCGCTGAGGCCTGCGGGGCCGCTGCCCACTATGATTACGGAATAATCCATGATGCTGTTTCCTTTCGATTTGTGCATTTTGACGGGCTTATGCGCCGTGTTTTCGCCGATTTTTGTGCCATGTGTGCCAAAGCACTGAAAAAGGAAGGCGCAAAAACGCGAAAAAACCTGTAAAAAACCGTTAAAAAGACGCATAAAAACGGTTAAAAAACGCGCAAAAAATTTTTTGAAGTTTTTTTGAAAAAAGCGCCGCGTTTTTGCGGCGCCTTTGTTTATTCTTCGGTAAAGCTTTCGCTTTCGTAGGAGAAGAAGTCGATTATCGGGGACTCGCTTCCGTCCTCATAGGCGGCGGTAAGGTTTATTATGAAAGGATAGATTTCATCCTCCTCAAATTCGCCCTGCACCGTTACCACGGCAACGCCTTCATCGTTTGTAAGCAGCTTGACATCAAACTGCATGTCCTCGCCGGAGATGGCGGCGGACTGCACGGTAAAGCCGGTTATTTTTTTGCCCTCGTAGCCGGGAGCGTACTTGTATGTGAATTCCACCATGGAGGCGCTCTTTGCGGTTACATCGCGGATGAGGTCAAGGCTTGCAAGGTCCTGGAAATGATCGGGCGATTTGGTCTGACCGTCGGGCAGAGTAGCCTCGGGGGTCTGCGCAGCCGGCTCCTTTGTGACCTCGGCGGTGGGCTGCTGGGTTGTCTGCGCGGTAGAGGCAGCGGAGGAAGCGGGTTCCTTTGTGGCGTTATTTGCGCATGCCGAAAGGGAAAGGGCAAGCGCTGCCGCTGCGAAAATTGCTATATATTTTTTCATTGCAGTTTCTCCTTTTTTGTTTGTTTATATATTATATTTGATATTGCCTTTGCCGTCAAATGAACGATATGAAAACCGTTTGTAAACAGGCATAAAAACGCCGCAGGGGAAAATGCGTTAATAATGTTGACAAATACGCCGGGCGTACTAAAATAAACAGGGGAATACATAAAAGGAATAAAACAAAAAACGGGGAGAAAAAGACTGTGTGGGTGCTTTTGGCGTTAGGCTCTGCTGTTTTTGCGGGCATTACCTCCGTTCTGGCCAAATGCGGCATAAAGAACACCGATTCCACGGCGGCCACCGCGATACGCACGGCGGTGGTGCTGCTTATGTCCTTTGTGATGGTGCTTATTGCGGGCTCGCTGGGACAGATAGCGGATATTTCCGCCGAGTCGTGGATATTTCTTGTGCTTTCCGGCCTTGCAACGGGGGCAAGCTGGCTGTGCTATTTCCGTGCGCTGCAGCTGGGCGATGTGAACAAGGTGGTGCCGGTGGACAAATCCAGCACGGTGCTTACGCTGCTGCTGGCCTTTATAGTGCTGGGAGAGCCGATATCCTGGCTTAAGGGGATATGTGTGGTGCTGATAGGCACGGGCACATACCTGATGACGGAAAAGAAAAAGGACAAAGGGGACGAGGGCGGCCCAAAGAAGGGGAAAAAGGGCGCGTGGCTGCTTTATGCCGTGCTGTCCGCCGTTTTTGCGGCGCTTACCTCCATTCTTGCAAAGATAGGCATAGACCAAGTGGAATCAAACCTTGCTACGATGATACGCACGGCGGTGGTGCTGGTGATGTCGTTTGTATGCGTGTTTGCCACCGGGAAAGGGGGCGCACTGCGCGGGATACCGCGCAGGGAGCTGCTGTTTATATGCCTCTCCGGGCTTGCGACGGGGGCAAGCTGGCTGTGCTATTATAAAGCGCTGCGCGACGGCCTTGCAAGCGTTGTGGTGCCCATTGACAAGCTGAGCATACTGGTGACGGTGGCGTTTTCCAGTATTGTGCTTAAGGAAAGGCTGTCCGTAAAGGCAATATGCGGGCTTGTGCTTATTGCGGCGGGGACGCTGCTGATGCTGGTGCCTGTTTGACGGAAAAGGCCGGGTATTTTGCTTGGCAAACAGGAGTGCTTAGTAAAATAAGACGGGCAATATAATTATCGGGCGGCATAGGCGGCGGCCGGGCTTGCAGTATGCAAAAGGATGCTTTAAGGCGGGGCTTTGCCCCGCCTTTTGTATTGCCTTTCAGAGGGGCGGAAGCGGGATGGGCGCAAGGCGCTTAACGGGCTTTATAAGGCTTTTAATTTGGGCGGCGGCCGTGCAAAAAGGGAAAGCGTGCGCATGCAGGCGGCGCGGCGAAATTGCGCAGGGGGTAATATTGTGCTACAAAAAAACGCAAAGAAGGGCGATATGGTTAGAATTGTGCATTTACCGTCCGGACACGGAGTGATATGATTTTTGCGTGCAGTGAAAACGCACTCGTCGGGTGCACACGCCGAGTACGGGCATTTCATGGGCGGGACGGGACATGACTGCGTATGTTTCCGGGCTGCTTTATGAAGAAAAATGCAAAAAAGCTGTACAAAAAACAGTATAGGAAGGGCCCGCTTTTCGGCTTGAAAAGCAGGATGAAACGGCATTCTTTAAAGCGGGCGGGTAAAGAAAAATGAATTTAAGAAAGCTGTTATCGATGCTTACGGTCATGGCGGCGCTGCCCTGTGCGCTTTGCGGCTGCATTCAACAGGCAGTTACGGGATCGCCGGAAATAACGGGCACCGTCGAGATTTTGCCGACGCCCACCGCTACGGTAAGGGTGGATGAAATAAACGGAATATTCGTGGATGCAATAAACGGAAGCGACGCGGGGGACGGCTCGCGGAAGGCCCCCTTTGCTTCGGTGGAAAAGGCGATGGAAAAGGCGGGGCCGGGGAAAACGATGTATCTTGCCGACGGAGTATATTACGGAACGCTTAAGCCGGTAAACGGGACGGAGGGTCAGCCCTTTACGGTGTCCGCGCTGCCGGGCTGCAAGCCGGTGCTTACGCCCACGGTGCCCGTTACGGGCTTTACAAAGTGGAAGGACAGCATATATGTTGCCGATGTTTCGCACATAGCGGACAGCATTGACGCAGAGCGCGCGCAGCTGTTTGCGGATACGGAATCCCTTACCGAGGCGCGCTGGCCCAATTCCGGCAAAAGCTTAAGAAGCATAATGGAGGCGCCCAGAGCGCTTGCGGGCGAGGGCACGGACGCAGAGACGATAGTGACGCCGGAGGCGATGCCGGAGGGCATAGTGGGAGCCAAGGCTGTGGTGTGGCCGGGAGAGAACGGCGTGGCGGGCTGGATATGCTATACCTCCCGCATAAAGAGCGCGCAGGGCTGCGTGCTGAAGCTGGAGGACAGGCTGGACACGCCGGAGAATTACATAGGCATGAATGCCTATTCCCCGGTGAAGGGCAACCCCTTCTTCCTTACGGGGGCGCTGTGCCTGCTGGATGCTCCGGGAGAGTACTGGTATGACGCGGAGAACAAAAAGGTGTATGTTTATATGCCGGAGGGAGACGATCCGTCCGCTCACACAATAACCATGAGGGGCAGCTCAAAGGCGGTACAGGCAAAGGATGCGCGGTTTATAAACCTTCAGGGCCTGAGCTTTTACGGCGGCGGCATAACCCTTCCGGAGGCGGAGGATTGCAGGATAGAGAATTGCAGGGTGCTGTTCTCCGACCATTTCTATGCCTCGGGATATGCCTCCTATGTGCTTAAAAGCAGCAATCATATAACGGGCAAGCGCAATCTCATAACCCGCTGCGAGTTCGGATACAGCGCCTTCAACGGCATAACCCTTGGCGGAGAGGACAATGTGTTTACCGACAACATAGTGCATCACAGCAATTACTGCGGCGACGACTTTGCCGGGCTGTATGTGCTTAAGAGCAGCCGGTGCGAGATATCCCGCAACAACATTACATATTCGGGAAGGGTGCATATTTATTTTACCATCAATACCGATTATGACGCCTGCGTGATACGGGGGAATTATCTCTACGGACACTCAAGGCTTACAAGCGACAGCGGCGCGTTTTACACCTGGAGCTGCAACGGCGGCGGCACGCGGCTTTACAACAACTTTGTGGACTGCGGTGAAAAGACGGAAAACGGCACCATGAGCAAATGCTGGGACGGGCTGTATCTGGACAATTACTGCTCCAACTTTACCGTGGATCACAACATAGTGGTGGGCGGCACCTGCGGGCTGCGCACGAACCTTTCCAATGAAAACACCCTTTATGCAAACAACACGGTGATAGGCTCGCAGTACGGCTACGGCATATATTCCTATCCTAAGGACGATGCAAAAACTGGCAAGACGCGCTTTTACAACAATCTGTTCGTGGCGTTAAAGGGAGTGGACATAAATTACAGCGGCTCGGAGAACGGGCAGAGCGTGGTGTACACCGGCGCGCTTAAGGACGGCACGGTACCCTGCCCGGTGAACCCGGAGCAGCGGATAGAATCCGGCAGCAACCTGAGGGTATCCTACATTATTGAAAATGAAGGATATCAGCCGGCGGACGGCAGCCCGGCGATAGACGCGGGGTGCGTGATAGAAGGAATAACGGACGGATACCTTGGAGACGCGCCGGATATAGGCGCAATCGAAAAGGGTGGAAAGCTGTTTGAATACGGAGCCACATGGAGTCTTGAGGCTTGAATAGGGAAGGGCTTTACTTGACGGAGGAGAAAAACATGAAAAACAAAAAAGCGGCGGCGGTTATTGCGGCCGTTGCGGCGGCGGTGCTGCTTTGCGCCTGCAATCCCATGCAGACGGTGCAGACGGAAATGCCGACGCAGGAAAATACGGGCGCGGTGCATACGGAAACGCCGGAGCAGACGGCAACGGCGGCACCGGAGAGAACGCCCGCGGTTGAGGAGAAATACACCATGCAGACGGTATCGGCCATTGATAAGGAGCATATAAAGATCACGGGGCGCGCCGATTACGGCAAGGATTACGCAGGGCTTAACTGGAGCTATGCGGGGGCGTCCTTCCGCGGATATATGGAGGGAGACGTGACCATAAGCTACACGCATATGGGCGGATACAGCGCCTATATACGGGTGGTGACGGACGGCAAGACGGAGGAGTCGGTAAAGCTGGAGCTGAAGCAGGGTTCGGACACTGCGGTGATAGCAAGCGTGGAAAAGGGCTATCACGAGATAAGCATATACAAGACCAGCGAGCCGGGCAACAGCATAATCCGGCTGCACTCGGTTAGCTTTTCGGGCAATATTGACTTGTCGCCCGAAAAGGGAAGCCTGAATATAGAGTTTATCGGCGATTCCATTACCTGCGGGGCGGGAATACTTACAAACGAGAGCAGCCCCAAGGACGAGGTGTACGAGCGCGCGGGGGACGCCTATCTTTCCTTTGCGGCGCTGACGGCGCGCATGCTTAATGCCGATGCGAACATCGTGGCGGCATCGGGCTGGGGCGTTGTGCAGGGCGGCGACAATCCGGCGGCGAACATTCCCTCCATATACGATTTTACAAACGGAATGTGGAACAATCAGGAAAAGTGGGATTTTGCGGCGCATAAGCAGGATGCGGTGGTGATATCTCTGGGCACAAACGACTATCAGCTGGCATCGGAGCGCAGAGAGGAGTTTTTAAGCGGCGTGAGGGAATTCATAAAGCATGTGCGCGAGCTTAACCCCGATGCGTATATCATATGGACCTACGGGCAGATAAGCAAGGAGTATTCCAAGGATCTTGCAAAGCTGACGGCCGATATGGGGGATGCAAAGCTTTCCTATCTTGAAATGCCGGCAAACGGCAGCGCGGGCTGGGGGCACCCGGACAGGGCGCACCACGAGCAGTATGCAAAGCTGCTGGCGCAGGAGATAAGCCGTCTGACCGGAACGGAAATTAAACGGTAACTATTATATGTTTTAAGCAGCAATACCGGGGCTCCGCTTGGGGTACCCGGTATTGCTGTATTTCGGAGCGGGCAGACAAAGGGGAAAGGCGAAGAATGCAAAAATTCAATAACGCTGTTGCAAAATGGCGGAAAATTGTTTATACTAATACGAGTAAAAGTTTTTTAGCGGACGGACTGCGGACAAAGGATGCATTTATTAAGGAGCAGTGAATTTGGAGATCGCAAACGGGGCACGGTGGGTGCTGGAATGTCTGGAAAATGCGGGTTATGAGGCCTATCTTGTAGGCGGCTGTGTGCGGGATTGGGTGATGGGGCGGCAATGCGCCGATTTTGATATTGCCTCCTCCGCACTGCCGGAGCAGACGCGGGCGCTGTTTGAGAGTATGGGCGCGCAGGTATTGCTTACGGGAGAAAAACACGGTACGGTTACCGTGCTTGCCGACGGGCCGGTGGAGGTGACCGCCTTCCGCGAGGACGGGGATTACGCAGACGGGCGGCATCCTGCGAGTGTAACATTTACAAAAAGCATCATTGCCGACCTTTCGCGCAGGGATTTTACCGTAAACGCCATGGCGTACAACCCGCACTCGGGGCTTATTGACCCCTTCGGCGGCAGAGAGGACGCGGCGCGCGGGATTCTGCGCACGGTGGGAAGGCCGCAGAAGCGTTTTGAGGAAGATGCGCTGCGGATACTGCGGGGGGTGCGTTTTTGCTCGGTGCTGGGGCTGACGGCGCAGGAGGAAACTGCGGAGGCCATGATAAGGGGCGCGGAGCGGCTGGGTGCGGTATCTCAGGAGCGGAAATACGCAGAGCTTGTAAAGCTGCTTAAGGGAAAGAGTGTATTAACCGCCCTAACGGAGTATGAGAGGGTAATATCCGCGGTTATCCCGGAGCTTGCGCCGTGCGTGGGCTTTGAGCAGCACAGCAGATATCACGATTTTGATGTATACGGGCATATCTGCCGCACCGTGGCGGGCGTGCCCGAGGAAACGCATTTGAGGCTGGCAGCCCTGTTTCACGATATTGAAAAGCCGTCCTGTTATATTAAAGATGAACGGGGCGGGCATTTTCCGGGACATCAGGGAAAAAGCGCGCAAACGGCGGGGGCGGTGCTTGCGCGTCTGCGTGCGCCCAAGGAAACGCAGGTAAGGGTCATGCTGCTGGTGAAGCTGCACGACCTTCCGCTGCCCGAAGGCAGGGGCGGGATACTGCGCCTTATAAGCCAAACGGGGGCGGAGGCGTTTTTTGAGCTTATGCAGCTTAAGGAAGCGGATGAGCGGGCAAAGCGTGCAGACGGTAAGGGCACGGAGCGTACTGAGGCGATAGAACGCACGCGGGAGCTTGCCGCGCGCCTTATACGGGAGGGGGCGTGCACGGACAGGGCGCATCTGGCAGTAAGGGGCGAGGATATAATGAGCCTGGGGATAAGCGGCGCCGGCATAGGCAGGGCGCTGGAGAAGGCGTTTTATGCGGTGACGGACGGGCTGCCCAACGAAAAACGGGCGATAATGGATTTTCTTAAGGGGGAGCAGAGGGGCTGCGCGCCGGACGGAGCGGCTATTAAAAAAGAAGGAACTGTGCAAATTAAGGAGGAAAAGGACAGCTTGTCCGTATGAGAAATGAGCGAAAAGAAGGTTCTGATATTATCCTGTAACACCGGGGGCGGACACAATACCGCGGGAAAAGCAATTTTTGAGGAGCTGAGCCGACGCGGATGCAGCTGCGCCTTTTCGGATTATCTGGGTCTTGCGGGCAAACGGGTAAGCAGCGGGGTTTCAAGAGGCTATATAAAAATGGTAACAAAAATGCCGCGGCTTTTCGGCGCCATGTACAAGGTGGGAGGCTGGGTAAGCTCAAGGTATATAAAATCCCCCGTGTATTTCGCAAATGTGCTTAACAAGGACAATCTTCGCAGGTTTATATCGGAAAACGGCTTTGATACCGTGGTTATGCCGCATCTGTTTCCGGCGGAGGCGATGACGGCGATACGCAAAAAGGAAAGCGGTGTGCGTTCGGTGGTGATTGCCACGGACTACACCTGCATTCCCTTCTGGGAGGAGACCAAGCCCGATGTATTCATACTGCCGCACATTGACCTTGTTAAGGAGTATGCTCATGCGGGTATTCCGGAAAGCCGTTTGCTGCCCCTTGGCATACCGGTGTCGGAGCGCTTCAACATGCGCACGGATAAGCACGAGGCGCGCCGGCAGTTGGGCATACGGGAGGATCGCCCCTGCGTGCTGATAATGTCAGGCTCCATGGGCTTCGGCGATGCCGGAGCGCTGATACGAGGCCTGCTTGAAAAATATGCCGACGGTATAAGCATAGTGCTGCTGGGTGGAAGCAACCGCCGGCTGAAGGAAAGCGTAAGGACGGAATTCGGCGGGCGGGAAAATGTTACGGTGGTGGATTTCACCCCCCTTGTAAGCCTGTACATGGACGCGGCGGACCTGCTGCTTACAAAGCCGGGAGGACTTACGACAACGGAATTTGCAGTAAAGAATATTCCCGCAATACTTACGCGCCCCATTCCGGGGTGCGAAACAAAAAATTCCGAGTTTTTTGCCTCGCGTCATATGGCGGCGGCCTGTCCGGATTGCAAAACGCAGCTGGAATGGATAGACCGCCTGCTTAACGACCCTGAGGAAGGGGCGGCCATGATAAACGCGCAGCGCTGCAATATAAACAGGTATGCGGCAAAGGATATATGCGATTATATCATGCGCGGCTGATAATTACGGCTTTAGCGGGGGACATAAGCGTGAGTAAACGCTGAAAAGGAAGGAGAGAGCAATGCACAGGTATCTGATAGCGGCGGTGCTGGGTTTTTTATCGGGCAGCGTTATGTACAGCTACTATCTGCCCCTTGTATTCTGTCATGTGGATATAATAAAGGAAAGCGAGGATCATAACCCCGGCATGGCAAACGCCGCCTTGTACGGAGGGCGCGTGATAGGCGGGATATGCCTTGTATTGGATGTGCTCAAGGGCTTTCTTCCGGTATTTATATCGGCGCGCGTGCTGGACAGCGCAAACCCGCTTTTCGGCCTTGCGGTGGCGGCTCCGGTGCTGGGGCACGCCTTTACGCCGCTTATGCGTTTTCACGGCGGCAAGGCAATCAGCCCCGCTTTCGGCGCCCTGATAGGGCTTTGGCAGATAAGCGGAATCATATGCGCCCTTGCTTTTCCGCTTATTTTTACCACCTTTATTCTTACGGTGCATCCCCATTCGCTGCGTATGATAATAGCCTCCTGCGCGCTGGCGGTAACCGCGCTTATAAGCGGGCAGACGCCGGGTGTGGCGGCGGGAGCCGTCTGTATTGCCTCCGTGCTTATTTATAAGCATGCAATAAACTACGATAAAAAGCCCTTCAGCCTGCGGCTGTTTGTAAAAATACCGCTTTATCAAAGCAAAAAAACACGGCGGCAGGAGGAATAACCGGGCAAAGGCTTTTGCGCAAGCGGTTTACAATTAAACCGCGAAGCCAATCGGCGGTGATATTAAAAAAGGCCAAACACATATAAAAACGGGCACAGCGGGCAAAATTCATAAAACGCAACCGACAGTTGCGGGAATGAAAAGCAGAATGGCTGGTGCAACCGCGGCGGTTGTTGCTATAATCGGGGCCGTAAAGATGAGCGGAGGATAACGGCCGCAGGAATCGGAGGAAATTCATAATGAACATCGAAACGGCAAACAGACTGGTGCAGCTGAGAAAAGAGAACGGCTATTCGCAGGAGATGCTGGCGGACAAGCTGGGAATATCAAGACAGGCGGTTTCCAAATGGGAACGGGCGGAGGCGTCGCCGGATACGGATAATCTGATAGCCCTTGCCCGGCTTTACGGGATGTCGCTGGATGAGCTTTTGGGGTGCTCCGGGGAGCAGAAAACGGCACAGGAGCACAAAGACGGCGATGAGGGCGCATCACACGGCGCACGGCAGGCAAATGAGCGGGAGCAGGCCGACGGCGCCCAAGATGCCGGAAAAAAGAAAACGGATGTACATATAGGCTTTGACGGCATACATGTGGAGGACGGCAAGGACAGCGTGCATATAAGCCGTGAGGGCATATTTGTAAAGGATCACGAGGGCAACGATGTGGAGATAAGCAAGGACGGCGTGGTGCTGGACGGCAAGCATATAATGAGCAAGGAGGAGGCAAAGCGCCGCGCGCGCAAAAGAGCGTGGCAGGATTTCCCGTTTGCCGTTGTGGTGACGGCGGCATATCTTGCGCTGGGCTTCGCCTGCTCTTTGTGGCATCCGACGTGGCTGCTGTTTCTTACGATACCGCTTTATCACACGGCGGTAACGGCGGTATACAAGCGCTCGCCCCGGAAATTTGCCTACCCCCTGCTTGCGGTGATTGTTTTTTTGGCTCTCGGTTTTTTGGTGCCGGGCGCATGGACATGGTGCTGGACGGTGCTTTTTACCGTGCCGGTGTATTATTGTGTTTTCCGCAGGCGTAAGCCGGAGCTTGAATTTGAGTATTCCGATGACGACGACGATGACGATGACGATGACGACGACGATGACGATGACGACGACGATGACGATGACGACGATGACGATGACGATGAGAATCGCGGCGTCAGCGGAAATCGAGATATCAAAACAAAGAACAAAGGATAACGGAGCCCGGGAGGCGCACTCAGTAAGGGAGTGCGCCTCAGTTATATTCGACCGGCGGCGAGTTATATTGTCCTTCGGACAAGCTTATTATGCTCTGCATAGCTATATTGCCTGCGGCGGTTGGCGAATATAATATCATAAAAGCAGGCAGGCTTTCATATTGCTGCGAACAGCACAAAAAGAAGGCGGCACAGATTTTGCGCTGCCTTCTTCCTTACGGAGAGGGCTCCGTTTTTTAATATAATATTATTTGAAATTTTCTATTTCGCCGAGTTCCTCTTTGACGGTTGTTTCTGTTTGATCGATAATAATTCTTGCCTTTTCTTTGGAAAGACTGATTTTATCTGCCACTGCCAGAAGGTCGGCCTTCTGAGGATTTTTCCCGTTTCCGTTTACCGTTGTTGCATGCTCTCCTCCTATTGAGTTGCTATAGGTTAAATCATATGCCGGGGATACGCACCATTTTTGTTTTTCCGCATCATATATAAAAGAAAAGTTTTTAGAGTGATCGTCTCTGTTATGTGCAAAAACATTAAAGCACATCAATCGGAACATTTTTTCAACTTCGGAATAATTTTTTGTTAATTTCAATGTCAACGCCATAAGATTATTATAATCAAGATTCGGAATACGGTGCGAAGTCTCCAAAAGGGCTGACACCGATATCATGTGAATGCGCTTTGTATCCCCTTTGGCTGTTTTGCATCTGTCAAACCGCTTCACTCCGAAATATCCGGCGCATTGTACAGAGGGAAACAATTGTGTTTCCGGCATAATAATACCGCATTTTTTGGCACAGAGAGAATACAGATACTCGATTTCTCCTATATTTTTTTTGTCAACAGATGCAGGAAACTTAACTATCCAATCTTCTCCGTCTATTCTGACCAGTATTTTCGGGCGCGCGCCTCCGGAAGAGCCGCCCAATGCAAAAAGCATATCCAGATCTTCCGAATATTCGGATTCCAAAATTTTTCGGCATTCCTCTGATATTCGGTCATAGTCATATTGCGCTTGTTCGGATTGTAATTTGTGAACAGGGCGATAGGTCAATGCACCCATTCCGGTTTCTCCGACAATAGCCAGACGGTTTAACATATCGACCGTGTGAGGGTCCATTTGTTTCTGTAACAGAATCCGATCTACAAGGAGTCTGCCCCATCCGTCGGGAAGACTGTCGGCAAATACGCCATACAGCCCATCAAACGGTTCATATTTCGGCAAAAACAATTTTTTTTGCAGCGGGAGACTGAAGGGACTGATGGAAAAACCGTTGTTCAGCCATTGCTGCGAATACTCAAACGCGGTAATTCGGTTTTGATAGGTTGCTAATGTTCCGACTTTCCGGGTGTCAAAGTACACCTCAAGCGCCTTAAATCTCTCCATTTATAATCTCCTCAATCGACATAGGTAGATTCTTTGCAAATATAGCAGAAAAATCATCTTCGCAGCCCAATGCGATTGCTATTTTAATCATGGATTGTAAAGAAATCTCACCGCTGCTTTCAAAGCGTTTTACAGAGCCCAAGCTTACGCCGGAGGCATCTGCAAGCTGCTGCAGTGTCATTTTTTGTTTTTTACGCAGGCGGCGTTCTCTTTCGGACAATTCCCGCTGTATTTCCTTCGGTGTTTTCATATCGACACTTCCTTTCGGCTAATATTTTAGCTGAAATTATGATAAAAGTCAACTATGAATAATATATTAGCTGTTTTGAGTTTTGCCGATTATTAAAGCTTTTTCAATATTCTTCGTTTGCTTTTATGTCTTTTCAGAAACAGTATTGAGCACACACAAACAAAAAGGGCGGATTGCCTGCAAACGGCCCGCAAGCCGGTTCGTTCGGGGTGCAAAAAACGGGAGAGTATGCTATAATGAAGCAAAGCGAAAGCCGGCGCAAGGGACGGGCAGCGGATTTTTTGCTGCACGGCGGCTTTTTTTCGGAGGTTGATATGGAATTTATAGAGTTTGACGGGGTATATAAGTATTACAGCATGGGGCAAAACCGCATAGCGGCGGCAAACGGCATAAGCTTTTGTGTAAAGAAGGGAGAATTCTGCGTTGTGGTGGGGCCCAGCGGCGCGGGCAAGACCACGCTGCTTAACATGCTGGGAGGAATGGACAGCTGCGACGAGGGCAGGATAACGGTGGACGGCGCGGAAGTGTCGGCCTTTAATAAAAAGCAGCTTACGGCGTACAGAAGATACGATGTGGGCTTTGTATTTCAGTTTTATAACCTGGTGCAGAACCTGACGGCGTTAGAGAATGTGGAGCTGGCCTCCGAGATATGCAGGGAGCCGCTGGATGCGGAGCAGACTCTGCGCAAGGTGGGGCTGGGAGAGCGGATGAACAATTTCCCGGCGCAGCTTTCCGGCGGAGAGCAGCAGCGTGTGGCGATTGCGCGGGCGCTGGCGAAAAACCCCAAAATCGTGCTGTGCGATGAGCCTACGGGGGCGCTGGACTATCAGACGGGAAAAAATGTACTGGCGCTGCTTCAGGACACCTGCCGGGATACGGGCAAGACGGTAATTGTGATAACCCATAACGCGGCGCTTACCGCAATGGCGGACCGGGTGGTAAGGGTGCGCAACGGCGCGGTGGCATCGGTGGAGGTGAACTCTTCGCCCGTGCCGGTGGAGGAGATAGAATGGTGATAAAAAGAAATTACCGCAGGCTTATGCTCCGGGGACTGCGCAGCACCCGCACAAGGTTTTTATCCATTCTGGCAATAATCACGGTGGGGGTGGGCTTTCTTGCGGGCCTGCTTGCCACCACGCCGGATATGCAGCTTACGGCGGATACATATTATAAAAACAACAGGATATTTGATATATGCCTTCAGGATTACGTTTTCGGGTTTGATGATGAAGAGGCGCGCGCCGCAGGGGAGCTGGAATATGTAAAGGAAGTTATGCCGGCGTTTGTGAAGGATGCGGTGGTAAAGACAAAAAACGGCACGGCGACGGTGCGTATTTACGGTATGCCTACGGGCGAGGGGGAAAGCCGGCTGAACGGCTTTGAGCTGCTGGAGGGGGATTACCCGCAGCAGGGGGAATGCCTTGCGGCTTTTCCCAACGGCTATTCCGAGCATGCCGCCAAGGGGGATGTGCTGGAGCTGTCCGAGGATACATCGGATTACGGCAGCATATCGGACACCCTGGGCTTTACAAGCCTTCGGATATCGGGGACGGTGCGAACTCCCATGTATATGTCGGTGGAAAGCGAGCCCAGCCGCGAGGGAACGGGAGCGGTGAGCATAATTCTGTATGTGCCGTATTCCGCCTTTACAAAGGAGAAGTACGACTGTCTTTTTCTGACGGTGAAGGGGGCGGAGGAGTACAATTCCTTCGGAGAAGAATATCAAGGCATTGTGAGTGCGGCAAAGGAGCAGCTTAAGCAATACGGCCAAAAGGAAAATGCGCGCAAGCGGGAGGCGATGCTTAAGGAGATAAACGGGCAGATAGACAAGGCGCGCACGGAGCTTGCGCAGAAGCGGCGCGAGGCGGAGGCACAGCTTGGGCAGGCGCAGGACGAAATTGATTCGGGCTACGGGCTTATACGGCAGGGGCTTGAGCAGGCGGAAAAAAAGCGCGCTGCGATAGAGGCCATGAAGGAGGTGCTCAGCCCGCAGCAGTATGCACAGGCCATGGCAGAGCTGGACGCGCAGGAAAAGGAGATAAAAAAGCAGGTTTCCCGGCTGGAAAGCGCCCAAAAGGAGCTTGATGAAAAGAAGAAGGAGGCACTTGACAAGCTGGCGCAGGCAGAGGCGGAGCTGGAGGAAAAGGCGGGGCAGGTGAGCATTCCGGAGATAGCGTGGAGCATTACGGACAGGGCGGACACGGTGTCCTTTTCCAGCTATAAGAGCAATTCCGAGAAGGTGGCGGCGATAGCCAAGGTATTCCCCGTATTCTTCTTTATGGTGGCGGCGCTTGTGGCCCTTACCACGATGACGCGCATGGTGGAGGAGGAGCGCACGCAGACGGGCACGCTGAAGGCGCTTGGGTATTCCGAGGGCGCGATAGCGTTTTATTATGTTTCCTATGCCGTGCTTGCGGGGCTTACGGGCGGCATAGTGGGGGTGACGGTGGGCTTTTACACCCTGCCCGCGGTTATAGGAGGGGCATACGGAATGATGTATACTCTGCCCCGCACCGTGTGCGTGTTCTATCCCGGATATGCGGTTATTATTGTGCTTATAGCGGTGGCGGTGACCTCGGGGGCGACAATGTGTGCCTGCTGGGGGCAGCTGGCGGAAAAGCCGGGGGAGCTTATGCGTCAGAAGGCGCCGCAGCCCGGCAAGCGCATACTGCTTGAGCGCACTCCGCTTTGGAAGCACATGAATTTCAGCCGCAAGGTGGCGGCAAGGAATATTTTTCGCTATAAAAAGCGCTTGCTTATGACGGTGCTGGGAATAGCGGGCTGCTGTGCGCTGCTGCTTACGGGCTTCGGGCTGCGGGATTCCATACATGATATCGTGGATTTGCAGTTCGGGCAGATATACCGGTATAATCTTACGGCGGCTTTTTTAAGCGGCGGGGATATTGACAAGGCGGCGGACATTCTGGAAAACGGGGAGCTGATAACGGGATATGTGCGTACGCTAAGCGGCAGCGGCAAGGTGGAGAAAAACGGCGTGCGTCAGAGCGTTACGGTTACGGTGCCGCGCGACTGCGCGGCTCTTACGGAGCAGATAACGCTAAGAAACCGCAAAACCGGCAAGGCGATAGAGTTCGGGGAGAATTCCGCGGTGCTTACCGAAAAGCTGGCGGGGATAATAGGCTGTGCGGAAGGGGACACCGTGCTTCTTACCGCGCCGGACGGAAGCAAACGGGAGCTGACGGTTACCGGCATATGCGAAAACTATCTGGCGGGGCAGATATTTATAGGCCCGGAGCTTTATAAAAGCCTGTTCGGCGAGCCGGACTACAATGTTATATTTGCAGGTACGGCGCAGCATACAAAGGAATTCCGCGATGAATTGGGAAGAGAGCTGCTTTCGGGCAGGGGAGTTATGCTGGTGCGGTTTTCCGACACCATAAAGGAGAGCTTCTCCAACACCGTAAAGAGCATGGACAGCATAGTGGCGGTGCTTATAATATCTGCGGGGCTGCTGGCGGTGATAGTGCTTTATAATCTTACCAATATAAACATATGCGAGCGGCAGAAGGAGCTTGCGACCCTTAAGGTGCTGGGCTTTACCGAGCGTGAGATGGGCGCGTATGTATTTCGTGAAAACATTGTGATGTGTTTTATGGGAATAGCCGTGGGAACGGTGTTGGGAATATTCCTGCACTCCTTTGTGGTGCGCACGGCGGAGGTGGATGCCGTAATGTTCGGGCGCAGCATAGGGTGGCTGAGCTATGTGCTGTCGGCGCTTATAACGATGCTTTTTACGCTGGCGGTGGATGCCTTTATGCGCAGAAGGATAACCTCCGTGGATATGGTATCCGCAATGAAGGCGGGGCAATAGCGCAGATGCCGGGCGCATATCGGACGGAGTGCAGCGTTTTCAGGGGTGCGGAAGCAATATTTTTGTTGCAAAAAAACAGTACAGAGTATATAATGAATATAAAGAGGCGGAAAGCCTGATATATTAAGCGTTGATACCGGAGGGCCGCGGGAGCCTGCCGCAAAGAGAACCGCTTGCATGGGTGAAAGAGCGGGGGCGGGGCTGCAGGCCGTGCGCCGGAGGAGCGGGCGGGGCGTTAGTTCCGCACGGCAGCCGCCGTTACCGGCATCAAGCGGGCGCCTGCTTTAGCGCAGGGGTCAAGGAGAGTGGAACCGCGGGCAAGCCCGTCTCTTTAATGAGGCGGGCTTTTTTGATTTTTTCGGCGGTGATTATTAACAATGAATGCGCCCTTCCCGTTTTTTTAGGCATTTAGGGCAAAGCGGGGCGGCGGGAAAAGCAATTTATATTGCAATTTATATAAAAGCGGAGGGAACGGATAATTTTGAAACACAGAAAAGCCGATATACAGGCTGTGCTGGACAGGGATCCGGCTACAAGATCGCGCCTTGAGGCGGTGCTGTGCTGCCCGGGCTACCGTGCGGTACGCCGGCATCGCAGAGCGCACTTTTTCTATAAGCACGGAATGCGGCTTATTGCGCGCATGATAAGCGAGCGCACGCGGAGGCTGACCGGCATAGATATACACCCCGGCGCACAGATAGGCGAGGGCTTTTTTATAGATCACGGAACCGGAGTGGTAATAGGCGAAACCACGGTAATAGGCAAAAACTGCTCCATATTTCAGAACGCTACGCTGGGCGGCACGGGAAAGGACACCGGGAAGAGGCATCCCACGCTGGGCGACAATGTTATGGTATCCGCCGGGGCAAAGGTGCTGGGGCCGTTCAAGGTGGGGGACAACAGCAAGATAGGCGCAGGCGCGGTGGTGCTTTCGGAGGTTCCGCCCAACAGCACCGTGGTGGGCGTGCCCGGCAGAGTGGTGCGTCGGGACAATGTGAGGGTGGACTGTGCAAGCATGGATCAGCGTATGCCCGACCCCATAAAGGAGGAATTCCAGCGGCTGTGCTCGCGCATAGGGGAGCTGGAGCGCCGGGTTGCGCGGGATGAGACGGAAGCGGCGGCATCGAAAGCGGAAGAATAAATGCGCCAAAGGCGGTCTTGCAGGAAAAGCAAAGAAGAATATTATCGGAAAATTACCGAAACAAACGATAAAATGCTGCGCTTTTAAGCGCGGAAAGGAAGAAAAATGATAGTTTACAATACTCTTCACAAGAAAAAAGAGGAGCTGGTGCCGGTATGCGCGGGGAAGATAGGAATGTATTCCTGCGGACCGACGGTGTATAATTATGCGCACATAGGAAACCTGCGCACATATGTGTTTATGGATATTCTGCGCCGCGCCCTTGAGCATGAGGGCTACAAGGTAAAAAGCGTTATGAACATTACCGATGTGGGACACCTTGTAAGCGATGCGGATGCGGGGGAGGACAAAATGGAAAAGGCCTCCCGCGAGCAGCAGAAAAGCCCCTATGAGATAGCGGAATATTACACAAAGGTGTTTTTTGAAGATATTGCGGCGCTGAATATCAAAAAACCCACGCTTACCCCCAAGGCCACCGATCATATAAAGGAAATGATAGACTTTGTGGAAAAGCTGGTGGAAAAGGGCTACGGCTACGAAACAAGCGACGGCATATATTTTGACATAATGAAATACGGCCGCTACGGTCAGCTTTCCGACCTTAAGCTGGAGGATCAGAAGGCGGGCGCGCGCGTGGAGGTAAACAGCGAAAAGCGGCATCCGGCGGATTTTGCGCTGTGGAAAAAGGCTCCCAAGGAGCACATAATGCAATGGGAAAGCCCGTGGGGAATGGGATACCCCGGCTGGCACATAGAATGCTCCGCCATGAGCCTTAAGTATCTGGGCGAGGATTTTGACATCCACACCGGCGGAGTTGACCATATACCGGTGCATCACGAAAACGAAATAGCCCAGACCGAGGCGCTGCTTGGGCATCCGTCCGTGCATTACTGGATGCACGGGGAGTTCATGATGGTAAACGGGGGCAAGATGAGCAAGAGCCTGGGCAACACCTATACGGTATCGGACCTGCGTGCAAAGGGCTTTGATCCGCTGGCGTTCCGCTATTTCTGCCTTAATTCGCACTATCGCAACAAGATGAACTTCACATGGGAGGCCATGGATGGGGCGGCGGTGAGCTATACGCGGCTGCTGGAGAGCGCGCTTGCCCATTCAAAGGGGGACGACGGAGAGGAGCCTGCGGCCAAGGAGGCGCTTAACGAGTTCTTTGAGGCGATATCGGACGACCTGAACGCGCCCAAGGCGCTGGGAATACTGTGGAAGCTGGCGCGCAATCCGCACAAGAGCCGCAAAATATATGAAGCCATGCTGGAAATGGACAAGATCCTGGCGCTGGACATTGATAAGTGCGAACAGAAGCTGGATAAGCCACAGGAGATAGATCCCGAGGCGCAGCAGCTTGCACAGCAGCGCAATCAGGCGCGCAAAAACAAGGATTGGGCGCTTTCGGACCAGCTGAGGGACAGGCTGCTGCAGATGGGCTATAATGTGCTGGATACAAAGGAAGGCACGAAGCTGGAAAGAAAATAAGCGCGGGCAGGCTTACATGCACATAAATATGCAAATTTCGCTGTATAACGCAGCATATTGCAGAAAATCGTTCATTTCAGCGGGATAAAATGCATTGTAAACGGCATATTTATAGTAAAAACATTTTACAAATATAAAAATAGTGATATAATGCATGCGATTATCCCGCGGCAGTGAATTATCCGCACGGCTGTTTTTGCAAACAGCAGGCTTATTCGGGCACTGCAAAAGGCGGGACATAAACATATGAGCGCGCAAGCGGCCGTAAAGCGGCGGGCGTGCAGGAATTTCGGACAGGGCAAGGGTGCTTTTGCCGCGGAAGAAAAAAGGAGAATGTCATTTGAAAACCATATATGTTATAGAGCAGATACTTGCGGTGCTTTTCATAACCTGCTACGCATATCAGCTGTTCTACCTTGCGTATATGCTGGTTAAAAAACCCGCGCGCGCGCCCATGGCGAGCCGCAAGCACCGTTTCGGTGTGGTTATATGCGCCCGCAACGAGGAAAATGTTATAGGGCAGCTGCTTTCCAGCGTAAAGGCGCAGGATTATCCGCAGGAGCTGTTGGAAATGTTTGTAGTGGCGGACAACTGCACCGATGCTACGGCAGCCGTTGCGCGCGCGGCGGGAGCCAGAGTGCTGGAGCGCAGCGATACGGAGCATATCGGCAAGGGCTATGCGCTGGATTTCCTTTTCAAGCGTCTGCTTGCAGAGGGTACGCAGTGCGAGGGCTTCCTTGTGCTGGATGCCGATAATGTGCTTGCGCCCGATTACATAACCCAGATGAACAATGTTTTCGATCAGGGCTTCCGTATAATTACAAGCTATCGCAACAGCAAGAATTATAACACGAACTGGATAAGCGCGGGCTATTCGCTGTGGTTTATCCGGGAATCAAAATATCTTAACGAAGCCAGAATGAGCCTGGGAACCAGCTGCGCAATAAGCGGTACGGGCTTTATGGTGCATACGGACATCATCCGCAAAAACAACGGCTGGAAGCACCATCTGCTTACGGAGGATATAGAGTTTACAAGCGACAGCATCATTCACGGCGAACGGGTGGGCTATTCCGCGGGCTCAATGCTTTATGACGAGCAGCCGGAGACCTTCCGTCAGTCCTGGGTGCAGCGGCTGCGCTGGAGCAAGGGATTCTATCAGGTGCTGGGAAACTACGGCAAGGAGCTTGCAAACAACATTTTCCGCCGGGGCAGCTTTGCCTGCTACGATATGCTTATGACAATTTTCCCCGCGCTGTTCCTTACCCTTTTGAGCATATGCTGCCATCTTACCGAGTTCATAAACGCGCTGGTGTCGGCAAACCGCGCGGAGCTGCTGCCCATTGCGCTTATGAGCGCCTGCGCTACGCTGCTTAAATGCTACGGGCTTATATATGTAATAGGGCTTATTACCACCATAACGGAGTGGAAGAACATAAAATGTCCCGCGCTGGACAAGATACTTTACACCTTTACCTTCCCGCTGTTTATGATGACCTACATACCGGTGTCCGTATGGGCGCTGCTGCGCTTCCGTAGCATAGGCTGGGATCCGATAAAGCATTCCGTATGCAAATCGGTGGAGGAAATAAACAACACCGAACAGTAGAAGCTCAGGGAGCCGCACGAGTGCGACTCCCTTTTGGATTGTTGCGGTTTATACAGGCTTTATGGTATTTTAACCGTTGAGACGGTGCTCCTGCACATTGTAGCCCATATTCGGGCAATAAAAAATGTTCAACGTAAAGAAATTGTGTCATAAAGGTAAAATGTTTCGCGCCGGCTGCGAATTGCTTCAATTAACGCTTTTATTTCGCGCAAGGATATTGTATAATAAACTGAACCGCGGCGTATAAACACATACGGCAGGTGGTGTAAAACGGCAAAAGCGAATTATAAATATGTAGGAAACGGAGCGATACACTGTGAGTTATAAACCGCATCGTGATGAGAATTCCTCAAAGGAGGAGCGTATTCAGAGAAGGCGTATACGCGCGGGTAACCTGATATACAGCGTTTTTATTGTGGCGCTTGTGTGCGTTACGCTTTTCTGCGGCTTTTTTTATGTGGATAAGCATTTTAACGACTATATAACTCAAAAACGCTATGAGGATTTGGCGGGCACGGAGCCGCCGGTGTCCTCGGCGCGCCCCAGCGGCGGCTTTGTGACGGGGCTGCCCGATATTACCTTTGACCCCAATGGCACGGTGGAGCCGCACCGCCCGACAACCTCTTATGAGCCTACGGACATAGAAAAGGAGGACGGGTATGTAAACCGTCAGAATAAGGTGTGGGATCTTAAGGAGCAGACAAACCCCGATGTTGTGGGATGGCTGTATATCCCGGAGGTTACAAACTATCCGGTGCTTATGGATGATAACGATTATTATCTCAAGCACGATATGTACGGCAACGAAACCGCTGCCGGCGCACTGTTTATGACCAGCTTCAACGAACTGAACCCCTTTGGCTACAATACCATAATTCACGGGCACAACATGACAAACGGCTCCATGTTCGGCAAGCTCAAGTATTATACCACGCTGGGAAGTCAGGCATTCTTTGACACGCACAGACGAGTTTATTTTGACACACTGTACGGCACTTACCGTTTTGAGATATTCAGCGTTTATATTACCAACAAGGAGGACCCGGACTACCGGCGCCACGGCAATTTCGGACCGGGCGAATATGTGGAATATCTCAACCGCTTAAGAGATCGCGGGATGTTTAAGGATGAAAGCGCGGTATTTACGGAAAACGACCGCATACTTACTCTTTCCACCTGCAACTCCGACGAGGGGTCCTCAAAGAGGACAATAGTGCATGCGCGCCTTGTATGGCCTAAGCCCGGAAGCGATCAGACGGTTACGCCGAAGCCGGAGGTCACGGTTACCGTTACGCCCGATACCGTCGTGCGGCGGGTGGTGAAGCTGAATGATCCGTCCGTGCCGCTCAAGCTGCGCAGCAAGCCCAGCACCTCTTCGGAGATAAAGGGCACGCTGCCCCACGGAACGGTTCTGGAGGTGACGGAAGATCTGGGCGACTGGATAGGCGTGCGCACGCAGGAGGGGGCGGAGGGCTATGTATACAAGCTGTATACCGTGCCCTATGATGAGTTTGATTTTGATACACAGCCTACGGGAACGGCGGGCAGCACCAAAAAGCCGGAGAGCACGAAAAAGCCGGAGAGCACGAAAAAGCCGGACGGCACCGTGAAGCCGGAAAACACGCCGGAGCCGGAGGCTTCGGGAACACAGGAGCCGGAAAACACGCCGGATATCCCCGCGCCGGAGGTTTCGGGGGAGGAAACCGAAGCGCCGGTGGGGCCGGAGACTTCCGGGGAAGAATAGAGGGGTGCAGCTTTTTAGGGCGGCTGAAAATGAAGGCCGTAAAGGGGCATGCATGGAATAAAAACATTACATATTTTCGGAGGCAGATAAAGTGAGAAGCAGCGGGCTGTTTGCAGCCGGTATTATCAGCGGCATTATATTGTTGTTCTGCGCTATTGCGTGCGGCTTTATAATGCGCCCCGAGCAGGGGGGGCAGGGTGCGGATATCACGCAAAGCCCGACGCAGGAGACGCCTGCGCCGACCCCCGTTATAACCCCGGAGCCGGTACACAGCACGGTCTTTGAGGCGGCAGAGCTGCCGGACGATATGCGTACGCCGCGGTATTATACCGCCTTCGGCACGGGCAGGACAAACGGCTATGCTTTTACCGGGGCGGACGGCAGCATATGCTACCGTGTTTACGGTCAGTTGAATATTTATTTCGGGCAGGAGCTATTGGAGCATCTTGTGGGCTTTTTTGAAGCGGACAGCGAGCTTAATCCCGTTTCGGAATTCGTATTGGATGCTGAAAACGAGGTTTACGGTCAGCCGGTGCGCTGCACGGCGGCTGTACCGTCCGCTTCGGTGCCTCAGGGGTATAAGAAGAAAAGCGCGAATATATATTATTTTATCGGGGCAAACCGGCAGAAGGTTTACAGAGTATGGGCCTCGTGCGGAAACGGCAGCGCGGCGTTTTATCCCTGCGATGCAAAGGGAAGCATTGCTCCCGGCGCACTTGCGGTGGATATAAAGGCGGATGCGGAGGATATGAAGCTGGGCAGCCGGCCTCTTTCCATAGCCAATGCGCCGCACAAATATTTGGACAGCGTGGGACCGGAAACGCTGATAAACATGAATTACCGCCTGCGCGAGGATTTTCTGCCCGAGGGGCTTGTAAGCGTGAAGGAATATCTTTCCCTTGCGCCCTTTACCCTGCGGGACGACCCCACCATGGCAAACCCGACCGCGCTTTCCGCGTTTATTGAAATGATAAACGCGGCATACAGAGAGGCCGGAATAAAGAGCTATTATCTGTGCAATGTTTACCGCCCGTATTCCGAGCAGATAGAGAACTGGTCCAGCCGCGTAAAGGCCGACCCCAAATACGGCACCAATCCGTCAAAGCCGGTGGGCAGCGCTTATCCCGGCACAAGCGAGCATCAGACGGGGCTGGCCTTTGATATAACCTGCCTTTCCCATAAAACTCCGGGGCCGGGCTACGCCTCCACCCGGGAGGCACGGTGGATGCGGGAAAATTCCTGGCGTTTCGGCTTTATACTGCGCTATCAAAAGGGCAAGGAGCAGAAAACCGGCATAAAATTCGAGCCGTATCACTATCGCTATGTGGGGACGGAGCTGGCAAAGAAGCTGTATGAGAGCGGACTTTGTCTGGAGGAATACTATGACGCCGCGGTGGTATGGAGCGGCAGGCTTTCGTGAGCGCCCGTAAGGGACAAAATAAAAGGGGAATTATTATCAGACAGGGAGGAAAACAGATGAGCAATATATGGCATGATATGTCGCCCGGCAGAATAGCGCCGGACGATTTTCTTGCGGTGGTGGAGATACAAAAGGGCAGCAAGAAGAAATACGAGCTGGATAAGGAAACCGGCATGCTGCGCCTGGACAGGATACTTTACACCTCCACGCACTATCCGGCAAACTACGGCTTTATACCGCTTACCTATGCCGACGACAACGACCCGCTGGATGTGCTTATTCTTTCAAGCCAGAGCATAGATCCCATGGTGCTGGTGCGCTGCTACCCCATCGGGGTTATAAAAATGGTGGATAACGATTATATGGACGAAAAAATAATTGCCATACCGTTTTCCGACCCCATGTATAATTCCTATAAGGATATTCATGAGCTGCCTGCACATGTTTCGGATGAAATGATGCACTTCTTCTCGGTTTACAAGGCGTTGGAGAATATGTCCACGGCGGTGCAGGAGGTAATGGACGGAGAAGAGGCGCGCAGAATAATAAAAGAGGCGCTGAAGCGCTACGGCGTGCATTTTGCACCCGGCGTAAAGGTGTGAACCGCATAAAACAAAGCCGTAAAAGGGGTATTGAAGGATAAAAATGCAGAAAAACAAAAGCAAGGGCATGGCCACAAAAAGCACTGCGGAGATAATACGCGACAATGTATGCACGGTGTTCAACCTGCTGAATGTAATTATTGCCGTTGCGCTGGCGCTTGTGCATGCGTGGTCCAACCTGTTCTTTATATTTATTATTATTGTAAACACGCTTATAGGCATATATCAGGAGATAAAGGCCAAAAAGCTGGTGGAGAAGCTGTCGCTGCTGTCCATGCCGGTGGCGCATGTTTTAAGGGACGGCCGCGAGCTTGAGGTGCATCCCGACAGCGTGGAAAAGGGCGATGTGCTGCTGCTGGAAAGCGGAAATGTGATATGCGCCGACAGCAGGGTGCTTTCGGGCAGTGCGGAAATAAACGAGTCCGTGCTTACGGGAGAATCCCGGCCCGTGCTTAAGCGCGCCGGGGACGATCTGCTTTCGGGCAGCTCGGTAATATCCGGCAAATGCCGCGCGGAGGTTATACATACCGGCGAGGAAAACTACGCCGCAAAGCTGGTAAGCGAGGTCAAAAAGTATAAATCGGCAAATTCCGAGCTTATGAGCAGCATGAAGAAGGTTACGCGCATAACCAGCTTCTTCATTGTGCCTCTTGGCATCATAGCCTTCCTTGAAGCGCTGCTTGTGCGCAATATGACAATAGCCGACGCGGTGATATCCTCCTCTGCGGGTCTTTTGGGCATGCTGCCCAAGGGGCTTGTGCTGCTTATGAGCGTGGGCCTTGCAATAGGTGTTATACGCCTTTCCAAAAAGAATGTGCTGGTGCAGGAGCTTTATTCTTTAGAGAACCTTGCCCACTGCGATGTGCTGTGCCTTGATAAAACCGGCACGCTTACCGTTGGGCATATGGAGGTGGAGCAGGTTATTCCCTTGGGGTGCGATAAGGCCCGCGCGCAGCAGCTTTTAGCCTCGTATGTTTCCGCCTCCGAGGATAACAACGCCACCTTTTGCGCGCTTAAGGAATACTGCGCGCATGCAGCGCCGCAGCGCGCCTTTGCGGGGGTGCCCTTTTCCTCTGCAAGAAAATGGAGCAGTGTGACGCTGGAAAACGGCGAGTATCTTGTGCTGGGCGCTTACGAGCGTTTGGGTCTTAAGGGCGATATGCCCTTGCAGTTCCGCGAGCAGATGCAGCAGGGCAAGCGCGTGCTGTTTGCGGGCATAACAAGGCAGAAGCCGCAGGCGGACGGCGAGCTTTGCGCAGTGGAGCCGGCGGCGGCGGTGATAATAGCCGATCCGCTGCGCAAAAACGCAAAGGATACCATAGCGTATTTTGAGCGTCAGGGCGTGGAGGTAAAGGTGATATCGGGCGACGACCCCGTAACGGCCTCGGCGGTGGCTGCGCGTGCGGGCATAAAGAATGCACAGCGCTGCATAGATCTTTCAAACGCCGCGCCGGAGGATGTAAAGAATGCGGCGGACAAATATACCGTGTTCGGAAGGGTGAGCCCGGAGCAGAAAAAGCTGCTTGTAACGGCGCTTCAGGAAAAGGGACATTCCGTCGGCATGACGGGGGACGGCGTAAACGATCTGCTTGCAATGAAGCAGGCGGACTGCTCCGTTGCCATAGGTCAGGGCAGCGATGCGGCGCGTCAGACGGCGCAGCTTGTGCTGCTGGATTCCGATTTTGCCGTGCTTAAGGATGTTATTTCCGAGGGGCGCAGAGTGGTGAACAATATAACGAAATCCGCCGGGGTGTTCTTTATAAAAACGCTGTATTCCGTTTTTATAACCCTGTGGTGCGTGATATTCAATCTGCCCTTCCCCTTTATTCCCATACAGATAACCCTTATAGACCTTGTTATCGAGGGCTTTCCGTCCTTCTTTATGTCCCTTGAGAGAAACGATAAGCCTGTAAGGAGCAAATTCCTGCCAAGCGCCATAGGCGCAGCGCTGCCCAACGCCGTAGCCGTAACGGTGTGCTGCATCGTGCTTACCATGGCGGGAAGCTCCCTTGGCATAGAGCAAAGCCAGATAGGGCTTGTTACCTACCTGACATTGGGAGCAATAAGCGTTATGGGAGTGGTAAAGGCAAGCCTGCCCTTCAATTGGCTGCGCGGCGGGCTCTGCGCGGTGTCGGCGCTGGGATATGTCGGTGCGGTGGCAATACTGCCAAATCTCTTCAAGCTGCCGGCGCGCAATCCGGGACTGTTTTCGCTTTTAAGGCTGGAGAGCTCCTCCGTGCTGCCCCTTATAATGAGCATCCTCGCGGGAATTATCATAACCCTTGCCTGCGAGCTTATTATAGCGGCCGTAAAGCGCAAAAAAAACAGGAAAACGGCTGAGGCGTAAGGCTGTTTTTTGAAGAATGTATTCAGGGCATACCGCCGCACGGCGGCAAAAAAGCACGGAATACGGCATACGGGCGGCAAAAGTAAAAAAATGCTTGCATTTTAACGCCCGGTGTGCTACAATCAATCTGCTTATGTTTGGGAGGTAGTGGATATGACGACTATGCAGATCGTGGCAATAATTCTGGCGAGCCTGCTTATTATAGACAGCGGCGTACTTATCTGGGCGGTTATGAAGCAGAAGGGTACCACCGAGGGGCTCAGCAGCATTATGGGCGGCAGCAACAGCGACAGCTTTTTGGGACGCAACAAAACCAAAAGCGCGGAGGGCAAGCTGGCCCTTGTTACCAAGATCAGCGTGGGCATAATCGTTGTGCTGGCGCTGGCACTTGCGGTCATCGTCTCCATTTGAGAATATAGGCTCATTTTATGACGATTGCTGATAATGCACCGTTCGGACGCCCCGCACAGGGGCGTCTTATTTTTTAATACAGGGTGCGCTGCGGCAATAAAGAGGAAAAATTATAAGGAGAAGCATTTTGAATATACAGCAGAGAATACTTGATATACTGGCTTCGGGCGGAGTATATACCCCGGAGCAGATTTGCCGTGCGCTGGGGCTGGAGCGCTCCGACAGGGGCATGATAATTCGTGTGCTCAAGTGCATGGAGGAGGTAGTGCAGACGGGCGGGGGCTTCGGTTTGCCCGGAAGCGCCGGAATCCTTGAGGGCACGGTGCAGGGCAGCCGCGGGGACTATTGCTTTGCCGTTCCGGACGACCGGGAAAACGGGGAGGATCTTTATATTTCCGCCGCGAACTCCATGGGCGCGATGCACGGGGACAGGGTGCGCTACCGGCCGCTGGACAGCGTACACGGGGAGCGCTATATTCCCGACAGACAGGATAAAAACAGGCACGCAAAAGGCAGAAAGCCGCCCGTTAAAAGCGATACGCGCAGGGGCGGCGAGGGCGAGATAATCGAGATACTGGTTCATGCCAACGAATATATAGTGGGCGAGCTTATAAAGCAGGGCGGGCGGTATTATGTGCTGCCGGACAACCCGCGCCTGCACCGCCCGGTGCATATTCCCTCCGGCAGGCTGGAGGGGGCAAAGCCGCAGCAGAAGGTGCGCTGCCGCGTAACGGTGTTTACTTCAAGCGGCGCGCTGGAGGGAGAGATAAACGAGGTGCTGGGCTATCCCGGCGATAAGGGCGTGGATATGCTGGGCATAATACGCGAAAAGGGGCTGCGCGACGCATTTCCGCCGGAGGTTACGGCACAGGCCGAGAAAACAGCGGCGCATCCGCCCGTAAGCGACGGGCGGCGCGACCTTCGCGGCGAAACGGTGTTTACCGTGGACGGCGAGGACGCGCGGGACCTTGACGATGCCGTAAGCGTAACAAGGGAGGAAAACGGCTGGCTGCTGGGGGTGCATATAGCGGATGTTTCCGCCTTCGTGCGCCCCGGCACCGCGGTGGACGAGGAGGCATACCTGCGCGGCACCAGCGTGTATTTCCCCGACAGGGTGCTGCCCATGCTGCCCAAGGCTCTTTCAAACGGCGTATGCTCCCTCAATCAGGACTGCGACCGTCTTACCCTTTCCGTGCTTATGCACATAGACGAATCGGGCAGGGTGACGGACAGGGAGATATTCCCTTCGGTTATACGCAGCGTGCGCCGCTGCACCTATGAGCAGGTAAACGAGCTGTTTTCCGGCAAAAGCGTGCCGTTTCTTGCACCGATAGCCCATCAGCTGTTTCAGGGGCGGGAGCTGTCTTTGGTGCTGGAGAGCATGCGCCGCGGGCGCGGAGCCGTGGATTTCGAGCTTCCGGAGCCGGAATTCACACTGGACGAGCAGGGGCGTGCCGTGGGTCTGCGCGCGCGGGAGCGCGGCGAGGCAAACCGCATGATAGAGCAGTTTATGCTTCAGGCAAACGAATGCGTGGCGGATTTTATGCTGCAAAAGGGGATCCCGTCCATGTACCGTGTGCACGAAAAGCCGGATCCGCAGCGGCTGGAGGATTTTAACACCCTTATAGCGCCCTTCGGGCTGTCGCTGCCTGCGGATGCCTCCTCAAAGGATTGCCGCGCGCTGCTTGCGGGCGTGCAGGGCACGCAGGAGGAAAGGCTGGTTTCCGGAATGCTGCTGCGCAGTATGAAAAAGGCGCGCTATGACGGCGAAAACATGGGGCATTTCGGGCTTGCGGCGGCGGAATATCTGCATTTTACATCGCCGATACGCCGTTATCCCGATCTTACGGTGCACCGTATGCTGCACTTCTTCTTTGAGGGTAATGACGCAGCGCTTAAAAAGTACAAAAAGCGCATGCAGGAAACGGCAGGGCATTGCTCGCAGTGCGAGCTTGCGGCGGCGGAGGCCGAGCGGGCTGCGGACGATATAAAAAAGGCGGAGTACGCGCAGAGCCTTGTAGGGCAGTGCATGGAGGGCATTATCTCCGGCGTGAGCGCCTCCGCGTTCTGGGTGGAAATGCCCGATACCCTTGAGTGTACCGTGCCCCTTGCCTATTTAAGGGACGATTTTTACAACTATGATGCACGGAACTGCTGCCTTACGGGGGAGCGCAGCGGCAAACGCCTGCGCATGGGAGACGCCGTGCGCGTGCGTCTGCTGAGCGCCGACCCCTCTCAGGGCAGAGTGGAGGCGGAGCCGGCGGAGGAAGAAGGCGGGCGCAAAAAGAGCGGCGCTTTCGGACAGGGGAAAAAGCGCGCAGGCTCAGGCAAAAACGAAAAAGCGAATAAGCCCGCAAAAGCCGGTAAGCCGGCAAAGAAGGAGGAATCCGCAAATACGGACGCGGAGCCGGATAAAAGCCGGGGAAAAAATAAAGCCGCGCAGAGCCGGGACAAAAAGGCTTCCGTGCAGGATAAAAACGGAAAAGGCGAAAAGAGCAAGCCGTTATCCGGGGCAAAGACACCCTTCGAGAACGGCACTGCAAGGCGGGAGCGCGACGGCGGCAGAGCCGACAGCCCCCGAAGCGGCGCGGAGAAGGGAAACGGCAAAAATCCCGCCTACGGGAAAAATCGCGCAAAAGCAAAGGGAAGCGCAAAAACCGTTCCCGAAAATGCTGCGGGAAAAGAACGCGCCCTTGTCGATAAAAGCCGGCAGCAGGAAAAGAGCAGAGAACAAAAAAGCGGGCTGGATAAAAACGGACAGAACAAAAGCGTAAAGCCGGCAAAAAACGGAAAGATAAAAAACGGCGCGGCGGAAAACGCCGCCGAGCGTAAGCCGGGCAGGCAAAACGCAGAAAAGAGAGGGCCGAGGGCTGCGGCCGGCGGCAAAACGGCACGGGCAAGACACGCCGTGCGCGGGCAGAGCGTCAATAAGGAAGGACAGGGCAGGAAAAACGGACAGCCGGCAAAGGCCGAAGCGGACAGGAGGGAGGCAGACGGCAATGGAAAAGGGAAAAACCGTAGCACAGAATCGTAAGGCGTGGCATGACTATTTTGTGGAGGAAACCTACGAGGCGGGCATTGAGCTTTGCGGCACTGAGGTAAAATCCATCCGTCAGGGCAAGGCAAATCTGAAGGATTGCCACGCCGGGGTGCATAACGGGGAGATGTTTGTATACGGCATGCATGTCTCGCCCTATGAGCAGGGCAATATTTTCAATCACGATCCGCTGCGCACCCGCAGGCTGCTTATGCACAAAAAGCAGATAAGGGAGCTTGCCGGGCGCGTTCAGAGGGACGGCTATACGCTGATTCCCGTGGAGCTGTATCTCAAAAACGGCAGAGTAAAGGTATCTCTTGCGCTGTGCCGGGGCAAAAAGAATTATGACAAACGGGAGGCCATCGCGCAGAGAGATGCAAAAAGAGATATCCAGCGCGCGATAAAATCCGGAGAAAGATGAGAAGATTTTTCGTAAACAGCCTTCCGGCGGAGGGAGTATGCTGCCTTGACGGCAGAGAAGCGCACCATATATCGGCGGTACTGCGCCTTCGTGCGGGGGAGCATGTGCTGCTGTGCGCCGGCGACGGCAGCGAGGCGGAGGCCGAGCTTGTAAGCGTGGAGCACACGCAGGTTACGGCGCGCATTCTTTCAAGGTCGGCAGGAAAAAACGAAACGGCCTGCCGCATAACCCTGTATCAGGGCATACCAAAGGGGGACAAGCTGGAGCAGGTGTGCAAATGCTGCACCGAAATTGGCGTATCCGCCTTTGTGCCGGTAAGCTGTGCGCGCTCGGTTTCCAAATGGGAGGAGCAAAGCGCAAGGCGCAAGTGCGAAAGGCTGGGGATAATAGCGGAGCAGGCCTGCAAGCAGTGCGGCGGGAGCGTTCCTCCCAAAGTGCATATGCCGCTTACAACGGCGCAGGCAGCGCGTGAAGCGGGCGGGCTGCGCCTTTTTGCATATGAAAACGAGAGGTGCATAAGCCTTGCGGAGGCAATGAAGCAGGCGGTGAAAAGCGGAAACGCGAGGGAAGTAAGCCTGTTTATAGGGCCGGAGGGCGGCATTGACGCACAGGAGGCCGAAATGCTTTTGCGGTGCGGCTGGCAGAGCGTGTCCCTCGGGCGCAGGATACTGCGCACCGAAAACGCCGGCTTTGCCGCGGCGGTGCTGATACTGGGCATTGCCGGCGACCTTGATGCGGCGAAAAGCGCCGATGATTTGCATATTGCGGAGGAAAAATGAGAACTGTTGCTTTTATAACGCTGGGCTGCAAGGTAAACCAGAGCGAAACGCAGGGAATACAGGAGCGCTTTGAGCAGCAGGGCTTCAAAACAGTGTCCGCAAGGGAAAAGGCCGATGTATATGTTATAAACACCTGTGCGGTAACCGCAATGAGCGAAAGCAAAAGCCGCCAAATGATATCCCGTGCTTACCGTCTGAATCCGCAGGCCTGCATAGCCGTAACGGGCTGCTATGCCCAAAGGGCAAAGCAGCAGCTGCTGGAAATTCCGGGGGTGTGCATTGTGGCGGGCACAAACCATAAATCCGAGCTGCCCGATATGTGCATAAGATATCTGCAGGATAAAAAACGGGAAAGCGCATTCAGCGAAACGCGGGAGCATACCGCCTTTGAGGATATTCCGCTTTCCGGGCACGACGGTCATACCCGAGCATACATGAAAATTCAGGACGGCTGCAACAGCTATTGCAGCTATTGCATAATACCCTTTCTGCGCGGGCCCATGCGCTCACGAGGCCTTGATTCCATAGCCGCCGAGGCGCGCAGGCTTTCCGCAGCCGGTTTTCGCGAAATAGTGCTGGGGGGCATACATCTTACGGCATACGGGTGCGATAACGGCTCCACGCTGGGGCAGGCGGTGCTGGCATCGGCGGTTCCCGGAATACGGCGCGTCAGGCTCGGTTCCCTTGAGCCTATGGGAATAACGGAGGATTTTCTTTGCGAGGTGGAAAAAACGGAGCAGCTGTGCCCGCATTTTCATCTCTCCCTGCAATCGGGCAGCAAAAGCGTGCTGGCAAGGATGAACAGGCGCTATACGCCAAAGGAATATGCTTCCGTTGCGGAGGGGCTGCGCCGGCGCTACCCGGACTGCGCCATATCCACCGATGTAATCGTGGGCTTTCCCGGCGAAACACAGGAGGAATTTGAGCAGACTCTCCGCTTTGTAAAGCAGATGGGCTTTGCGTTTGTGCATGTTTTTGCATATTCCCCGCGCGAGGGTACGGCGGCGGCGGCTATGCCGGAGCAGATAGCCCCGCAGATAAAAAAGGAGCGGGAGCATATCCTCATGCAGCAATGCGCCCTTGATAAGGAAAAATATCTCTCCGGCTTTGCGGGCAGGCAGGAGGAGGTGCTTATAGAGCGCGCGGGCAAGGGGGTAAGCCGCGGGCTTACGGCGCGCCATGCCGAGGCGGTAATAAAGGGCGAGCTTAAGCCGGGAACAATGGCGCGGGCGGCCGTGGAGTCTGTTTCGGACGGGGTGCTGCAATGCTCCCTGATAAAGGCGGATATCTGAAAACGCCCGTGGTACTGCGTAAAAATTTTAATGGTTGAGTGTTTATTTATATGCCTTCTGAAAATAACAGGTCGGTAAGACGCACGGCGGCGGAAACCTACCTTGGGAAAACCGTGAATATTGCAGTTGATCATCCGAAGGGATGCGTGCGTGCATCGGGGGAGCGCACGGTAAGATATCCGATAAATTGCGGTCATGTTCTGAAGGAGGAAACGGGCAAAAAAACCGAGGTTTATCTGCTGGGCGAGGAGGCTTCGGTAAAAGAGTATACAGGCAGGGTAATCGGCATTGTGTACAGGAACAGCGGCGCCCGTTACAGGCTGGTTGCGGCGCCGGAAAACACCGTATATACACAAAATGAAATAGCGGAAAGAATCGGCTTTAAGGAAAAGGCATGCTCGGCGCGCATAGAGGCGCTGTATCAGAAGTCCTGCGGGGCGGTGGTTTTCCGCAAAACGGCGGAGGGCTTTAAGTATCTGTGCCTGCTTCAGTATCGCTCGCATACATACAGCGTGCCCAAGGGGCATATGGAGGCCTTTGAAACCGAGGAGCAGACGGCAAGGCGGGAAATACGGGAGGAAGCGGGAATAACGGTGGATTTTATCCCGGGCTTCAGGCAGAGCGCGCAGTATGAAATGCGCGGAGGAAAGCGCAAGACCGTGGTGCTTTTTCTTGCACGGTACATGGGGAATAAGGAAGTATTCCCCCGCGGCACGCACGGCGTAAAAAATGAGGTGGAGGATTATACTTGGCTTTGCGCCAAGGCGGCAAAGACGGTGCTGCCCCGATGGTATGCACCCGTGATAGACAGTGCGGAGCGGCTGCTCAGAGGCAGATTCTGGATGCCCTGCGGCGAAGGCATGCCCGGCGATGAAAATGCGTAAAAAGCGCTTTTTGCCGGTGCAAACAGGTGACAGGCGTGCGCAAAGCGTGTATAATACCGACAGGATAACGGAGCCGACGGCAGAAAACCGGGGAAAATATGCGCCTCAGCGGTGCGGCGGCGCAATATGAAAATCAAAATATAAAATCAAAAAACATACAGACAAAAGGAGAGGTATTATGGAGGACTGCATTTTCTGCAAAATAATCAAGGGCGAAATACCCTCGAACAAGGTTTTTGAAAATGAATATGTCTATGCATTTCGCGACATAGCGCCCTGCGCCCCTGTGCATGTGCTGGTGGTGCCCAAAAAGCATATAAGCAGCGCCATGCAGCTTACGCAAGAGGATGATGCGCTGCTGGGCAAAATCTTTGAGGCGGTAAACGAGGTCGCCCGCATCTGCGGCGTGGATAAAAGCGGCTACCGCGTGGTTACGAATGTCGGCAGGGACGCCTGTCAAAGCGTTCTGCATCTGCATTTTCATGTTTTGGGCGGCCGCCCGTTCATGAACGATATGAGCACCCCCAATGCCGGCTGCGAGGAGCACTGAAAAGGCTTAAGCGGCTGCGCGGTAAAATGCGGCGTTATTGAGGGTATTCCGAAAATCCGTACATTGAAAAATATGCATAAGAAATATGTGCAACCCTGTTGACATGAGGACAAGATTATTGTATAATTACTCAAACGAAAAAATCGGAACAGTTTTTTCCTTTTCCATTGGTTAGCGAGGTGAGTTCGATGTCCGAGATTCGCGTTGGCGAAAATGAGTCGCTGGAGAATGCTCTCAAGAGATTCAAGCGTAAATGCGCCCGTGCCGGTATTATGGCCGAGGCAAGAAAAAGAGAGCACTATGAGAAGCCCAGCGTCAAGAGAAAGAAGAAGGCTGAGGCAGCAAGAAAGCGTAAGTATTGATGTTTCCGGCCCAAACGGCATACGCCGCAGGGCGGGCTTAAGACTTTAGCTGTAAACCACCGCAAGGTGGTTTTTTCTTTTTTTTCTGCTGCAAGATGAGGCTCATTTTTCTGGTTCAAGACTGCGTTTTTGCAAAAAAAGCGGGTTATCGGGGCATAACGGGCGTATATCGGGCAAATAAGGTTGTGAAAAAGATCGGAATGCGTTATAATAAACAGGGTTTTGAATAACGGGATTCGGCACAAACCCGTGCGGACGGCGCAATATGCAAAGCGCGGCCCAATAACGGGAATTTCGCGGCAAACGGCTTTAGCCGCTTTGGAAAAGGGAGGCAGAAATGGCATATAAGGCACTGTATCGGGCTTGCCGCCCTACCTGCTTTGATGAAGTGATAGGGCAGGAAATAACGGTAAAAACGCTCAGGGCACAGGTAAGCAGCGGCAGAATAGCGCATGCATATCTGTTTACCGGGCCGCGCGGCACCGGCAAAACCACCGTTGCCAAGATATTTGCCCGCGCCGTAAACTGCCCTGAGCCGGTAAACGGGGACGCCTGCGGAAAATGCGAGGTGTGCAGGCAGCTTTCGGCTCCCAATGTTGATATAATCGAGATGGACGCGGCCAGCAACAACGGCGTGGACGAGGTCCGCTCCATACGCGACAATATAGTTTTCCCGCCGCAGTGCGGAAAATACAAGGTTTATATAATCGACGAGGTACACATGCTCTCCGGCGGCGCATTTAATGCGCTGCTGAAAACCTTGGAGGAGCCGCCGGAGCACGCGCTGTTCATTTTGGCCACCACCGAGGTGCATAAGCTGCCCGCCACCATACTTTCCCGCTGCCAGCGCTTTAATTTCCGCAATATTTCCACCTCGGACATAGCGGCGCATTTAAGCGATATCCTGTCCTCGCGCGGCGTCACTACCCAAGAGGAGGCGGTGGAGCTTATTGCCCGCACGGCGGAGGGCGGAATGAGGGACGCGCTTTCCATAGCCGACACCTGCCTTGCCTACTGCGGAGACAATATAACCTATGAGGATGTTGTAAACGTGCTGGGAACGGCGGATTCCGAATTTATTTTCAATGTCGCCGACCGCCTTATAGCAAGGGACAGAAGGGCGCTTATCGCCTCCGTGGACACTTTGGTTGAGCAGGGACGCGACCCCGGAGTGTTCCTTAAGGATCTTATAGGGCATTTTTCCGATCTTTTGGCCGTTTCCGCCGCGCCGGAGAGCATCCGCTTTGAAAGCGTAAGCCGGGAAAAGCGGGAAAGGATGGCGCTTGAGGCAAAGCAGGCAGGCGACGAAATGCTGCTGCGCACGGTGGAGATACTTTCTCAGGCCGAGGGGCCGATGCGGGTGGGCACGCGCCCGCGCATTGCGCTGGAGGCGGCCGTAGAGCATCCGGGTCACGCTGTCGGAGATGTAAAGCTCCTGCTTGGCGCGGGTGATGCCGACGTAGGCAAGGCGGCGCTCCTCTTCGAGGTCGGCCTCGGAATACTTGCTCATCTCGCTGGGGAAGACACCCTCCTCCATGCCGATGAGGAAGACGTAGGGGAACTCCAAGCCTTTGGCGGAGTGGATGGTCATCAGCACCACCTGATCGGCGCTCTCGTTGTAGCTGTCGATGTCGCTGATGAGAGCGATATCTTCCAGATAGCCTTCCAGCGTGGCGTCCTCGCCGTGCTGGTCGCAGTAGTTTTTCACGTTGTTGACCAACTGGCCGAGGTTCTGCATCCGGTCGGCGGCGTCCTCGTGGCCCTTGGCCACCTCCTGCTCCAGCATCGCTTTGTAGCCGGTCAGCTCAATGACGTCGGACGCGAACTCGTCCAGCGTCCTTGTCTCCAGCGATTCCTGTAATCTCTCGTAGATCTGCCAGAATTTCAGCAGCGGCATCATGGAGCGGGACAGCCGCGCGTATTGGTCGGCGTGGCTGATGATCTCCAGCATGCTGGTGTTCTCCTGCGCGGCCAAGTCGGCGATGACCTCGATGGTCGTATTGCCGATCTTCCGGGCGGGCTCGTTGATGATCCGGCGCAGCCGTACATCGTCGCGAGGGTTCGCCACGATGGACATGTAGGAGTGGATATCCTTGACCTCTTTGCGGTCATTGAAGCGCTGGCCGCCCACGATCTTGTGGGGAATGCCCGCGCGGGTGAAATAGCTTTCGATGGGGGCCGACTGGGCGTTCATCCGGTAGAGCACGGCGTGGTCAGCCAGATGTCCGCCTGCTTTCAGGTGCTGGCCAATGACATCCGCGATGTGCATGGCCTCGTCCTGCTCGTTCTCGGCGGTGTAGACATGGACCTTATCGCCCTCGCCGTTTTTGGTCCAGAGGGTCTTGCCCTTGCGCTCGGTGTTGTGCTGGATGACACAGTTGGCGGCGTTCAGGATGTTGGAAGTGGAGCGATAATTCTGTTCCAGCCGGATGGTCTTGGTGCCCGGATAGATCCGCTCAAAGTTGAGGATGTTCTCGATGGTCGCGCCGCGGAACCGGTAGATGCTCTGGTCATCGTCGCCGACCACACAAATATTCTTTTCCGGCCCGGTGAGCAGACTGACCAGCCGGAACTGGGCCACGCTGGTGTCCTGATACTCGTCCACAAGGAGGTAGCGGTACTTGTTCTGGTAGAACTCCCGCACCTCGTCGTGCTCGGCCAGCAGCTGCACGGTGTGGTAAATGAGGTCGTCGAAGTCAAAGGCTCCGGCATCCTTCAGCTTTTTCTCGTAGGCAGCGTAAACCTTGGCCGCGATGGCACCTTTCGTATCCCGTGCCGGGGTGCGCAGGGCCTCTTCGGGGCTGACGAGCTGATCCTTCCAGCGGCTCATCTGGTTGATGGCGCTCTTCACCGGGAAGAATTTATCGTCGATGCTCAGCTCTTTATAGACCGTTTTCATCACACGCTGGGCGTCGTCGGTGTCGTAGATGGTGAAGCTGCGGGGGTAGCCGATCTGTTCAGCCCAGCGGCGCAGGATCCGCACGCACGCCGAGTGGAAGGTGGAGGCGAACACCTCGTCCCCCTCTTCGCCGCCCAGCATATTCCGCAGACGCTCCTTCAGCTCCCCGGCCGCCTTGTTTGTAAAGGTGATGGCCATCACGTTCCAGCTCCGGACGGCGTCCTTGCGGAGCATCCCGTCCAGCCAAGCCGGGGCATCGGTGCCGGTCATGATGGCCATCCGCAGGGCCTTGACGTCCTCTTCGGTCACCTCGCGGGGGGTCCAGTCCGAGCCGTGGGCCGAACCGAACCGGATGAGGTTCGCGATGCGGTTGACCAGAACCGTGGTCTTTCCGCTTCCGGCACCGGCCAAGATCAGCAGCGGGCCGTTGGTCGTAAACACCGCCTTGCGCTGCATCTCGTTTAGGCGGCCAAACTGTTTTTCAATGTAGGTATCGCGCAGGGCACAAAATTCCTGCTTGAGATCTGTTGCCATTGTTTCACCTGTTCTTTTTGCTATTTTCGCATGAATCACTGAGATATAGTATATCACATTTGCGGCTCATTGCACAGGGTTTCCAGTATAAAAAACCGCCCGTCCGCGGCAGTTGCCAGCAGACAGGCGGTTTAAGATTTTTTATTGGAGGATTACGCTTAGCCGAAGATGTTGATCAGGATACCAGCAGCAACGGCGGAGCCGATAACGCCAGCGACGTTGGGGCCCATGGCGTGCATCAGCAGGAAGTTGGAGGGGTTCTCGCTCTGGCCCACCTTCTGAGAAACACGGGCAGCCATAGGAACGGCGGAAACACCGGCGGAACCGATCAGCGGGTTGACCTGACCACCGGTCAGGGCATACATGACCTTGCCGCACAGCACACCGGCTGCGGTGCCGAAGGAGAATGCGATCAGACCCAGCACGATGATGAACAGGGTGCGGGTGTTCAGGAAGGTGTTGGCAGAAGTGGTGCAGCCAACGGACAGGGCAAGGAAGATGGTGATGATGTTCATCAGCTCATTGCCAGCGGTCTTCTGGATACGATCCACAACACCGGATTCCTTCATCAGGTTGCCCAGCATCAGCATACCGACCAGAACGGCGGCATCCGGGACGATCAGGGAGACGATGATGGTGACCATGATGGGGAAGACGATCCTCTCGGTCTTGGTCACGGCACGCAGCTGCTTCATGACGACGGTGCGCTCTTTCTTGGTGGTCAGCGCCTTCATGATGGGCGGCTGGATGACAGGCACCAGCGCCATGTAGCTGTAGGCCGCCACGGCGATACTGCCCAGCAGCTCAGGAGCCAGACGGGAGGTAACGAAGATGGCGGTCGGGCCGTCGGCACCGCCGATGATGGCGATGGCAGCGGACTGCTTCTGGGTGAAGTCCACCAGACCGGTAGCGGCCAGCAGACGGGCGCCCATGTAAGTACCGAAGATGCCGAACTGAGCAGCAGCGCCCAGCAGCAGACTCTTGGGGTTGGAGATCAGGGGGGCGAAGTCGGTCATGGTGCCGATGCCGAGGAAGATCAGCGGCGGGTAGATGCCCAGCTTGACGCCCATGTAGAGCATATCGGCCAGACCGCCGTTGTTCAGGATCTCGACCCACATCGGGTGTTCCAGACCATCGCCGACGAAGTACTGCATGTGGATGATACCGCTGCCGGGCAGGTTGGCAAGGATCATGCCGAATGCCATGGGCAGCAGGATCAGGGGCTCATATTCTTTCACAATGGCCAGATACAGCAAGAAGCAGCCGACGCAGATCATGATTGCGTACAGCCAGCCGCCCGGCTCGCCGAACCGTGCGAAGCCGGAGCTTTGGAAAATACCGACCAGAGTATTGATAAACTGTGTCATGTTCTTCCTCCTGTGTTAAAAAGGTGCGGTGGTGTCATTGACACCGGCCTTGCTCCAGCCATTGCGGCTGCGGCGCACGGCCTTGAGGGTGTACTTGCCATTGCCCATGGCGTGAATGGCTGCCATGATCGCGGCAACCACATCACCGGGGATCCCCTCCTCCACCACAGGAGCGGGCGCTGCCTGCTGCACGGGGGCTGCAGGCTTTGCCTCAGGGGCCTTTGGCACAGCCGCCTTTGCTGCAGCCTTCTTCACGTTCATGCCGTCGAAAATCTTGCCCTCCAGCGTGACGATCGCCATCAGCAGGATAAGGATCGCAAACACCAGAACGATACCGGTTATCGTGATAACCACATCCGAACCCAAATTCATGGTCTTCCTCCTAGTCATTTATTGTTTCGCAGCCGGGGCACGACCCCCACCCGCAAAAAACCGATTTGAAATCATTATACAATATTTTCCGGCCCGATTCAACAACTATGAACAAAAATCGTCACAATTTTTTCCAAATCGTGAAGAGCCGCTTCCCTGTTCCGGCCCCTCAGCGGCGGCCGATGCGGGGAGTAGCGTCGGTGAAGCCGGTCTCCAGCTTATCCCGCACACCAAGGCTCATGGCCGTGCCCAGCGCCACGCAGTTGACGGGGTCGGGCGAGACGGTTACTTCCACTT
>ENA-OURV01000341-OURV01000341.1-human-gut-metagenome-genome-assembly--contig:-NODE-341-length-39876-cov-5.665101_pt1 | contig 39876 bp, 36 predicted proteins | sample MGYA00242141_ERZ509072 | MGnify/ENA primary metagenome ERZ509072 (study PRJEB26280, sample SAMEA2338763) | human gut metagenome | biome: human gut; feature: human-associated habitat; material: faeces... | reverse complement strand
ATGCTGCGCCGGTGGGGGTGGATGCAGAGCCGGTGCGCCCCCTGCGGGAACGGGTGCTGGGGCGGGCATGCGCCAAGGAGGAACAGGATTGGGTGCTGTCCCAGCCGGATCCGGACTATGCCTTTATCCGGCTGTGGACGGCGAAGGAGAGCTATGTAAAGGCAACCGGCACCGGCATCGGGGTGCCCCTCCAGGAAGTCACCTTCACCCTGACGGAGGAGCGCATCCGGAGCCGGATGGACGCCGGGTTCACCCAGCTACTGCTGCCGGAGCATGTAATTACAATTTGCCATAAGACCGGCAAAGGGCAGGTTCTGACCCTTTGCCCCAAGGAGGAATGGATATGCTGGAACTGGATCTGACAGGAAAAATCGCTTTGATTACTGGAGCCACCGGACAGCTTGGGCGTGTCATGGCGCATACCCTTGCGGACTGCGGAGCGGACATTGTGGTGCATTATCACGCCAACCGGCTGCAGGCGGACAAGCTGGTGGCGGAGCTGACCCGGATGGGACGCCGGGCACTGGCGGTGCAGGCGGATGTGACCGAGCGGGACAGCGTGTTCGCCATGCGGGATAAGGTGGAGGCGGTGCTGGGCATGCCTCAGATCCTGGTGCACAATGCGGTGATTCAGTATGCATGGAAGCCCGTCTTGCAGCAGGATCCCGGGGATTTTGACAGTCAGTACCGCTCCTGCGTCATGCAGACGGTGTATATGGCACAGGCGTTTGTGCCTGCCATGCAAGCTGCCCATTACGGGCGGATCCTGGTAATCAACACGGAGTGCGCCGCACTGGCAGAGGCTGGCTGCGGGGCATACACAGCGGCAAAGCGGGGATTGGACGGGCTGTGCCGGTGTCTTGCCAAGGAGGTGGCAGGGGACGGGATCACCGTGAACCAGATTGCGCCGGGCTGGACCATTACGGAACGTGACCGGGATGCGAATACGCAGGTGCAGCCGGATTACGACCGGCAGGTGCCCATGGGCCGCCGGGGCACGGATGCGGAGATTGCACAGATGGCAGCGTTCCTGGTGTCCGATCTTGCCAGCTTCACCACCGGAGCGTTTATTCCTGTGTGCGGCGGCAGAGTGATGCCGGCGATCTGATTTGTCGAATTGGGTGAAAATATGGTGAAAACCTTGTTATTTTGCCCGGAACATGCTACAATGAAGGCAATGCGGTAGGTGCTACTGCGTTGCCTGATTTTTTGGCATGCCCATGGAGGGGTGCCTGTACATAGGAGGAACATGTATGGCGGCATTTGTAACGCTGCGGGATGTACGGAAGGAATACCGGATGGGGGAGGTGCTGATCAAGGCATCCGACGGCATCTCCTTTGAGCTGGAGAAGGGAGAATTCGTGGTGATCGTGGGGCCTTCCGGTGCCGGGAAAACCACCGTGCTGAATATGCTGGGAGGCATGGACACCTGCGACTCCGGGGAAATCATCGTGGACGGGCAGGACATTGCCAGACTGAAGAAAAAGGAGATCACCCGGTATCGCCGGTACGACATCGGCTTCGTGTTCCAGTTTTACAATCTGGTGCAGAATCTCACCGCCAAGGAAAATGTGGAGCTTGCCACCCAGATTTGCCGGGATGCGGCGGACGCAGCCCAGATGCTTGAAAAGGTAGGGCTGGAAGATCGGATGGACAATTTTCCGGCACAGCTGTCCGGCGGGGAGCAGCAGCGTGTGTCCATTGCCCGTGCACTGGCGAAAAAACCCAAGCTCCTGCTGTGCGATGAGCCAACCGGCGCCCTGGATTACCAGACCGGTAAGCACATCTTAAAGCTGTTGCAGGATACCTGTCGACGGGATGGTATGACCGTGGTGGTCATCACCCACAATTCTGCCATTGCCCCTATGGCGGATCGGGTCATTGAAATCAAGAACAGCAAGGTACACGGGGTTCGGATGAATGCGCATCCGGAGCCGGTAGAGCAGATTGAGTGGTGACGGTATGAATCGGAGCATATTCAAAAATACCTTGCGGAGCATCTGGAAGACCAAGGGCAGATTCCTTGCTATTTTCGCCATCATCGCCCTGGGCAGCGGATTTTTCGCCGGGGTCAAGGTCACCAGTCCGGATATGAAGCTGACGGCGGATGCCTACTACAAGGACACCCACCTGGCGGATTTGCATCTGAAATCCACGGTGGGCTTCTCCCGGGCGGAGGTTCAAAAGCTGGCACAGCGCCAGGGGATTGCCGGCTGTTATGGGGGCTATTCCACGGATCAGTATTTGCATGCGGAGGATACCGCCAGCGCCATTGCCCGGATCTGGTCTGTGGATTTTACCCAGGTTGGCACCGGCTCTCCCCAGGATCTGAATACCCCCACTCTGCGGGAGGGCAGATGGCCGGAGCAGCCGGACGAATGCCTCATCGAGGTGCGTACTCCGGGGGAATTCAAGGTGGGGGATACTCTGACCCTGGATCCGGCAAAGGCGGAGGAGCCGGTGACGGATACCCTGAAAACCGACACCTTTACCATAGTGGGGGTTGCGGACTGGTCCATGTATGTGGACTTTGAGCGGGGTACCACCACCGTAGGCAACGGCAAGGTGGAAAGCTATATCCTGGTGCCGCCGGGGGCGTTCACCCTGGAGGTATACACGGACGTGTTCCTGACTCTGGAGGATACCAGGAAGCTGTATGCCTATGACCAGGTCTATACGGATACAGTGCAGGCATACGCAGAACAGCTGGAGGCGGACGCACCGGGCATTTACTGTCTCCGGGAGGAGCAGCTGCGGGCGGATGCGCAAAAGGAACTGGATCAGGCAAGAAAGGATCTGGATGAGGGTTGGGAAGCCTATGAATCCGGCAAGCAGGAGCTGGCGGATCAGCTGGCTGCTGCCCGGCAGGAGCTGGAGGATGGCAGAACGGATCTGGATGCGCAGATCAGTCAGCTTGCAGACAAGCAGAAGGAACTGGAACAGGGAGAGAAGACCCTGGCAGCCTCCCAGAAGCAGCTGGATGCCCAGGCAAGCTCCCTCAAGACCCAGCAGACAGCATTTCAGCAGGCGCAGCAGACCCTGTCGGATGCGGTGCAGTTTTCCGAGAATCTGCTGACTGCCATTGACAACTACCGGTACACCTGCATGGTGCCGCCCCTGGATGCCCAGACGGAGCAGCTGATCGATAACGCCTCCGTACTGGATGGCAGCGGCATGGAATTTACCAAGATGCTGCGGCAGTATATCACCGAGCCTGTGGATGCTGCGGAAAAGGGCATGCATGCATCCGCTTTGAAGCTGTATGCCCAGAATTACCAGGTGTCCCTGTACAATCAGCAGGGGGATCTGGATCGGCAGGGCGCACAGCTGACGGCAGCACAAAAGAAGCTGAATGCTTCGCAGAGTACCCTGGATGCCAAGAAAAAAGAACTGGAACAGGGCAAGCAGCAGCTCCAGGAGGGGCAGCAGGCCATTGCCGATGCCCAGGCAAAGCTGGAACAGGGGGAGGAGGAAATCGCCGATCAGCAGGCCCAGGGAGAGCAGAAGCTGGCGGATTCCAAGGCGGAACTGGAACAGGGAGAGGCGGAGCTGAAGGACTCAGAGGCGAAGCTGGACACCATCGGCGAGCAGATCCAGTGGTATGTGCTGGATCGTTCCTACAATGTGGGCTATGACAGCTTTTGGGAGGATGCAGACCGGGTGGATTCCATTGCCCGTGTATTTCCCATCTTCTTTATCCTGGTAGCATGTCTGGTGTGCCTGACCACCATGACCCGTATGGTGGAGGAGCAGCGCACGGAGATTGGTACGCTGAAGGCGCTGGGCTACAGTGGTGCTGCGGTGGCGGGGCAATTCCTGCTGTATTCCATGGCGGCAAGCCTGCTTGGGGTGTTCGCCGGCGTGGGACTGTGCACCCAGGTCTTTCCCCGGGTGATCTATGCGGCATACCTTTTGATGTATAATCTGCCCCCGGTGCATTGTCCCTTCCACTGGGGCTATGCCCTTGGTTCCCTGGGTACTGCATTGCTCTGTACCGGCGCTACCTCCCTGGCGGCGTGCTATGTGGAGCTGACCTCCGTGCCGGCACAGCTGATGCGGCCAAAGCCCCCGAAAAACGGCAAGCGTGTGCTGCTGGAGCGGATCGGCTGGCTGTGGAAGCGGCTTGGATTCCACGCCAAGGTTACCATCCGGAACGTGTTCCGCTACAAAAACCGGGTGCTGATGACCGTGGTGGGTGTGGCAGGCTGCACCGCCCTGATGCTCACCGGCTTTGGGCTGCGCAACGCCATTTCCGTTATTGTGGATCTGCAGTATTCCCGGGTGTATCAGTATGACCTGTTGGGGGTGTATGATCCGGACGCTGATGCCAAGGAACTGGAGGAGCTGCATCAGAAGGTGACGGATACCCCGGAACTGACGGATACTCTGTATGCTTTGCAGAAAAGCGCCACCATCACCGGCGCCGGCGGCAGCATGGAGGCGTATCTGTTCGTGCCGCAGGAGCCGGAGCGACTGCCGGAATTTATCCGGCTCATCGACCGGAAAACCGATGCGGCATATACCCTGGAGGAGCAGGGGGCGGTGGTGACAGAAAAACTTGCCCGGATGCTGGACGTAGGGGTGGGGGACACCATCACCCTGGAGGGGGCATCTGCGCCGGTGACGGTGACTGCCATTACGGAGCAGTATGTGTTCCATTATGTGTATCTGTCCCCGGCACAGTACACCGCCCTGTATGGGGAATACACCCCCAACTGCTTTGCGGCGAAGCTGGCGGCGGGTACTTCGGAGGATGCTTTGTCTGAAATCCTGCTTGCCAACGGAGCAGTGCGCTCTTTGTCCTATAATTCCCATGCCGGGGACAAGTTCCATGAACTGATCGGTACGCTGAACTATGTGGTGCTGCTGATCATCATCTCCTCCGGTGCGCTGGCGTTTGTGGTGCTGTATAATCTTGCAAACATCAACATCACCGAGCGGATGCGGGAGCTGGCGACCATTAAGGTGCTGGGCTTTTATGACCGGGAGGTGGCAGCCTACATCTACCGGGAGAATACGGTTTCCGCTCTGCTGGGTATGCTGGCAGGACTGGTGCTGGGAATCTTCCTGTGTCACTTTGTGGTGGATACCGCCCAGGTGGATGCAGTGATGTTCTACCCGGATATTCCGGCGTATGCCTTTGGCCTGGCGGCGCTGCTGACCATTGTATTTACTGTACTGGTCAACGGGCTGCTGTATTTCAAGCTGCGGCGGATCGATATGGCAGGCTCCATGAAGGCGATCGAATAGGAGGCGGCATGCAGATCAGAATCGTGACGGAACAGAAGAAGCGGTACCGGGAGCTGCTGCTTCTGGGGGATGAGCAGGAGAATATGATTGACCGGTATCTGGAACGGGGTGCCATGTATGTGCTGGAGGATCCGGAGCCGGTAGGCGTGTGCGTGGTGACGGATGAAGGAAACGGCATCCTGGAGCTGAAAAACATAGCGGTTTCTCCTGCTGTCCAGGGCAGGGGCTATGGCAGGGCGATGCTGAAGTTTCTACAGTCCCGTTACCGGGGACAGTACCGGCTTTTGCAGGCAGGAACCGGGGACAGTCCTCTGACCGTGCCCTTTTATGAAGCCTGCGGTTTTCGCCGGAGCCATGTAATCCCGGACTTTTTCACGCAGTATTATGACCACCCCATCTTTGAAGCCGGCGTGCAGTTGCGGGATCTGGTATATTTGCAAAAGCCCTTATAGTCGAAAAGCGCCCGGAAGCAGATGCTCCCAGGCGCTTTGTATTTGTATAGGAAAAAGTTCGTTATGCGTCCAGCTTGTCCATAGCCTGTGCAATGTCGGCAATGATGTCCTCCACATTCTCCAGACCAACGGAGAAGCGGATCATGCCGCCATCGATGCCGGCTGCCTCCAGCTGTGCGTCAGTGAGCTGCCGGTGGGTAGCACTGGCAGGATGCAGCACGCAGGTGCGGATGTCTGCCACATGCACCACCTTGGATGCCAGCTGCAAAGCGTCCATGAACTTGACTGCGGCGCTTCTGCCGCCCTTGATATTAAAGGTGATGACACCGCTGCAACCCTTGGGCATATAGTGCTTTGCCCGGTTATAATAGGGACTGCTCTTGAGACCCGGGTAGCTGACGGATGCTACATGCTTGCAGCCTTCCAGATATTCTGCAACCTTCTGGGCATTGTCGCAGTACCGATCCATGCGGATAGCCAGGGTTTCCAGCCCCAGATTCAGCAGGAATGCGGAGTTTGCTGCCGGATAGCAGCCCAGATCCCGCATCAGCTGCATTCTTGCCTTGATAATGTAGGCCTGGTTCCCGAAGGATTCCGTGTAGCTGATGCCGTGATAGCTTTCATCCGGCTCTACGAAATCCGGGAATTTGCCGTTTGCCCAGTTAAAATGTCCACCGTCCACAATGACGCCGCCCACCTGGAGCGCATGACCGTCCATGTACTTGGTGGTGGAGTGGATCACAATGTCCGCACCGTGTTCGATGGGGCGGCACAGGTAAGGCGTGGGGAAGGTGTTGTCCACAATCAAAGGCAGGTTATTCCGGTGGGCAAATGCGGCAAAACGTTCAATATCCAGTACGGTCAGAGCCGGATTGGCCAGGGTCTCACCGAATACCAGCTTGGTGTTGGGCTTGACGGCAGCCTGCAGCTCCTCGTCAGAGGCTTCCGGACTGACGAAAATGCACTCGATACCCAGCTTCTTCAGGGTCACAGCAAATAGATTGACCGTGCCTCCGTAGATGGAGTTGGTGGAAATGAAGCTGTCTCCGGCACTGCATATGTTGATGACCGACAGCAGGCTTGCAGCCTGTCCGCTGGAGGTGCACATTGCTGCCACGCCGCCCTCCAAAGCGGCAATCTTCTTTTCCACACATTCTACTGTAGGATTGGAGAAGCGGGAGTACATGTGCTCGTTGGGCAGGTTGAACAAATCGCCAATATGCTCTGTAGAATCAAACGCATAGGTCGTGCTCTGCACAATGGGCATGACACGGGGTGCTCCGTTGGCAGGTGTGTAGCCTTCATGCATGCATTGCGTTTCAAATTTCATAATCTCGTCCTCCTTGTATGTTTTAACATGGATGTAGCATACTTACATTATAATGCATGGGTCAGAAAAAGTCAATGCGGCAAAATGCACAAGGGTGCAGCTTGTTTATACAGAAGTTTTTTCGACTTTTTGTGCAAATTCTTAGAAAAGCCTATTTTGTTTTTCGGTTTTCCATGTTATAATACAGATGTAGTTCAGAAAGGAGGGGAAACAGGATGCAGAAGGATGCGCTGCTGCATGAACTCCGGGTGATCGGCATACGAACCGTGTTCCTGAATATTGCGGTCTATCTGATCTCCGGCTTGGTGCAGGGGTTTACGCTTTCCTTTGCCCTGGGGCTTCTGCTTGGAACAGCGCTGCTGTTCGTCTATCTGCTTCTGCTGTCCCGGTCGGTTGCCCGGTCGGTGGCGCAGCCCGGCGGTCGTCCCCAGGTACAGATGGTCAGTGGATATCTGCTGCGGCTGGTGCTGATCGGTGCAGTGTTCCTGCTGGCGATGCAGGTCAGCTGGATCAACGCCTTTGCGGCAATGATCCCTCTGGTTTATCCCCGGCTGATCTACGTGGGGCATGCATGTCTGCACAAAAACGGCGAGCAGCTGTAATCCAGTGCCGCACAGGTTCTGTGCGGTGCCGGCTTTGGACATGGAGTCCGGCATCTTAGGAGATTGATAGGAGATGATGCAAGCTATGAAATTGTCAGATTTTCTGACAGGCGTCAAGGAGGTTGAGGTAAACGGGCCGAAGGTCATTACGTCCTTTACCATTCCCGGGATCGATCTGACGATAAATCTGACCGAAACCATTGTCGTGGGCTGGATCGTGATTCTGATCCTGTTGGCTGTCATTTTGTTTCTGACCCATAATATGCAGGTCAGGGCGGTGACCAAACGGCAGGCCATTGCAGAAATGCTGGTGGAGACGGTGGAAAATCTGGTGGACAGCAGTATGGGAAAGAAATTCCGCAGCTTTGCCCCCTATATTGCTACGATCTTTGTATTTTCCTGCTTTGGCAGTCTGATCAGTCTGATTGGTCTGCGGCCGGTGACCGGCGATTTCAACACCACCTTCTGCTGGGGTCTGATGACCTTTGTGCTGGTGGAACGGGCGAAGATCAAGACCAGCGGCATAGGCGGATTCCTTAAGGGCTTCTTTGAGCCGATCCCGCTGATGCTGCCGCTGAATCTGCTCAGTGAGGCGGCAACGCCGGTGTCCATGGGCTTCCGTCACTTCGGCAATGTGGCAGGCGGTATGATTATCACCAGTCTGCTGTACTTTGCGCTGACGGCAGCGTCCACTGCCCTGGGACTTGCAGTTCCGGTTCTGACAGTGGGCATCCCCGCACTGCTTTCGGTTTACTTCGACTTGTTTACCGGGTTCATGCAGGCATTTATTTTCATTATGCTGACCATGGCGTATCTTGACAGCGCCTTTGGTTCGGAGGAATAGGGCTTCAGGCGGGTGCATCCCGCAAATTCTGATTGATATTTTGGAGGTTGTTTATGGAAAAGGCAATTTTGTTGGCAGGCTCTGCAATTGGTGCCGGTCTTGCAATGATCGCAGGTATCGGCCCTGGTATCGGTGAGGGTTACGCAGTTGGTAAGGCTTGTGAGGCAATCGGCCGTCAGCCGGAAGCCTCCGGTCCGGTCACCAGAACCATGTTCGTGGGCTGTGCGGTGGCAGAATCCACCGGTATTTACGGCTTCGTGGTTGCCCTGATCCTGCTGTTCGCAAATCCGCTGCTGGGCAAGCTTTGATCCATGCAGGAGTCCTGTGGGAACATGGCTCCGAAATTTACAGAAAGTAGAGGAGCTTCCCCGTCTCTGGATCCGGGGAACAATGTCATAGCATGTTAGATTTTCTTTCCATTGATGTTGGCAGTCTGCTTTTTACACTGTTGAATACCCTGATCCTGTTTCTGGTGATCAAGCATTTCCTGTTCGGACGGGTGCATGCCGTTCTGGAGGCAAGACAGCAGGAGGTTGCCAAGACCTACCAGGATGCAGAGGATGCCTCCAGACACGCAAGCGAACTGGAGGAGGAATACACCGGACTGATGCAGAACGCAAAGACGGAATCCGAACAGCTGATCCGCAATGCCACAAGAACCGCCCAGTCCCGTTCCGAGGAGATCCTTGCCCAGGCACGGAAGGACTCCGGGGACATGCTGGAGCATGCGGCAGCGCAGATTGAGCAGGACAAGAAACGGGCGCGGAACCAGCTGCGGGGCGAGATCTCCGACCTGGCGGTAGAGGTTGCCCAGAAGGTTGTGGAGCGTGATCTCAATCAGAGCGATCATGACCGTCTGATTTCGGATTTCATTGACTCGGTGGGTGACAGCCAATGACCGGGCAGGTAGGAAAGGTATATGCGGACGCAGTGTTTGACCTTTGCCTGGAGGAGGACACGCTGGAGCCGGTATACAAGGATCTGAACGCCTGTGCGGCGGTGTTCCGGAAGGAGCCGGGGCTTGCCCAACTGCTGGAGGTGCCCACCATTCCCCTGGAGGAAAAGCGGGCGCTGGTGGAACGGCTGTTTGCAGGGAACCAGACGGTGGTATCCCTGATATGCATGCTGACCCAGCGGCAGCGGATCCCCTATGTGCAGGCGGTGGCGGATGCGTTTAACGATCTGTACCGGGAGCACAAGGGCATTGCCCGGATGACGGTGACTACCTGTGTGCCCCTGCGGGATACCCAGCGGCAGCAGCTGATCGCCGCTTTGCAGAAAAAATACGGCAAGCAGGTGGAACTGACGGAACGGATCGATCCCGCCATTCTGGGGGGCGTCATCGTACAGTACGGAGACACCCTGCTGGACAACAGTGTAAGATCCCGGCTGGAGGCTGTCAGACGGCAGCTGAAACAATAATGCGGCACAGCACAATTTCTGTGGGTGCTGCCATAACAGAACAAAGAAGGTGTATCTATGGATTTACGCCCGGATGAAATAACCGGCATTATCAAAGAGCAGCTGAAGCATTACCATGCCAAGCTGGAGCTGAACGATGTGGGTACGGTCGTGACCGTAGGCGACGGCATCGCCACCATTCACGGCTTGGACAAGTGTATGTCCGGTGAGCTGCTGGAGTTTGAAGGCGGCGTGCAGGGTATGGCGCTGAACCTGGAACAGGATTTTGTAGGTGCCGTTATGCTCGGCTCGGATCGGGACATCAAGGAAGGTGCTGCGGTCAAGCGTACCGGCAGGATCGTATCCGTTCCCGTAGGGGAGGAGCTGCTGGGCAGAGTGGTCAATGCCCTGGGACAGCCCATTGACGGCAAGGGCGCCATTCTGACTCATGAAACCGCTCCAGTGGAGAAGGTGGCTTCCGGCATTATTACAAGAAAGTCCGTACACAAGCCCTTGCAGACAGGAATCAAGGCCATTGATTCCATGATCCCCATCGGCAGAGGACAGCGTGAGCTGATCATCGGTGACCGGCAGACCGGCAAGACCGCCATTGCCCTGGACACCATCATCAATCAGCATGACAAGGACGTGATCTGCATCTACGTTGCCATCGGACAGAAGCGCTCCACTGTGGCAAACGTGGTGGAAACCCTGGAAAAGGCAGGTGCCATGCGCTATACCATTGTGGTATCCGCAACCGCCTCCGAGCTGGCACCCTTGCAGTATATTGCCCCCTATGCAGGCTGTGCCATGGGCGAATATTTCCTGGCTCAGGGCAAGGATGTGCTGTGTGTGTATGATGACCTGTCCAAGCACGCTGTGGCATACCGGGCACTTTCCCTGCTGCTGAAGCGTCCTCCGGGGCGTGAGGCATACCCCGGCGATGTGTTCTATCTGCATTCCCGTCTGTTGGAGCGTGCATGCAGCCTGAATGAAAAATACGGGGGCGGCAGTCTGACGGCGCTGCCCATCATCGAGACCCAGGCAGGGGACGTTTCCGCCTATATCCCCACCAACGTGATCTCTATCACCGACGGGCAGATCTTCCTGGAAACGGATCTGTTCAACAGCGGCGTGCGGCCGGCGGTCAATCCGGGTATTTCCGTATCCCGTGTGGGCAGCGCTGCCCAGATCAAGGCTATGAAGAAGGTATCCGGCTCTCTGAAGCTGTCCTACTCCCAGTACCGGGAGCTGCAGGCATTCTCCCAGTTCGGCTCCGATCTGGATCAGGACACCAAGGAGCGGCTTGCCAAGGGCGAACGGATCGTGGAGGTGCTCAAGCAGAACCGGAATGCACCCATGACGGTGGAGCATCAGGTGATCGTGATTTATGCGGTGGTCAATAACTTCCTGCGGGAGATCCCGGTCAAGCAGATTTCCGACTTTGAGCATGCCCTTTGCACCCATGTGGACGAGACCCATCCGGACATCATTCAATCCATCCGGGATACGGGAGATCTGACCCAGGAAACCCAGGCGGCTCTGGATGCGGTGCTCCGGGACTTTGCTGCACAGTATCTGAGCGCCCAATAACCCGAAAGGAGATATGCCGTTTTCAGGCATAGGGAAATGTCATGGCAACAGCGAATTTAAAGGATATCAAGCGCCGGATCAAGAGCGTGGAAAGCACCATGCAGATCACCAAGGCGATGGAACTGGTTGCGTCCTCCAAGCTGCGCCGTGCCAAGGAAAAGGCAGAGCGTGCCGAGCCGTTTTTCAACATGCTGTACCAGATGATGTGTCAGATCGTAGCGGAATCCGGGGACTTTCAGTCCACCTTTTTGCAGCATCACACCGGCGGTGCCGTTCTGCTGATCGCCATTGCCGGCGACCGGGGGCTTGCCGGGGGCTTCAACAGCAACGTGTTCAAGCAGGTGCAGATCCGGATGGAGGAGCTGCAGACGGCAGGCCGGGAGCCGGTGGTGATCGCCATCGGCAGAAAGGCGGTGGAGTATTTCCAGCGGCGGAATGTGCGGATCCTGGCGGAGTTTGAAAACATCGGCGAGGATATTACCGTATACAAGTCGCTGGATATTGCGGAACGGATCGTGACCCTGTACGAAAAGGGCGACATTCAGGCTGTAGAGCTGATCTACACCAACTATGTATCCCCTCTGGTGCAGGAGGCGCACCATATGCATGTGATGCCGGTGGAGCATCTGGAGCACGCCCCCGGCGGCTACCATGCATTGACCACCTACGAGCCCTCTCCGGAGGCGGTGTTTGACGCACTGATCCCCAAATATCTGGCAGGGATGCTGTACTGTGCGGTGATCGAATCCTTTGCCGCAGAGCAGGCGGCACGGCGTCTGGCGATGGAAAACGCAACGGACAATGCAACAGAGATGATCACGGATCTGTCCCTGGTTTACAACCGGGCAAGGCAGTCGGCGATCACCCAGGAAATTACGGAGATCGTCAGCGGTGCCAACGCACAAAGCTGACCGATTCAGGAAAGGAGCATGACGGCGCTGGCTCAAGCACGTCATAACCATAGAGTATGCAGAATATCGGAAAAATCGTGCAGATCATCGGTGCGGTGGTGGACGTCCGCTTTGCACCGGAGCATCTGCCCAAGCTGCTGAACGCCATCGAAGTGGACAATCACGGCGCTCGGCTGGTGCTGGAGGTTGCCCAGCATATCGGTGACGATGTGGTGCGCTGCATTGCCATGGGCACCACCGACGGTCTGGTGCGGGGTACGGATGCAGTGGATACCGGCAGTCCCATCCGGGTGCCGGTGGGCAGAGAGACCCTGGGCCGGGTATTCAATTTGCTGGGTGAGCCGGTGGATGATAAGCCTGCCCCCCAGGTGAAGGAACATTGGGCGATCCACCGGGAAGCCCCCAGCTATGAGGAGCAGACCGCATCCAGCCAGGTGCTGGAAACCGGCATCAAGGTCATTGACCTGATTGCCCCCTATCTGAAGGGCGGCAAGATCGGTCTGTTCGGCGGTGCCGGCGTAGGCAAGACCGTACTGATCCAGGAGCTGATCAACAATGTAGCAAATCAGCACGGAGGCATCTCCGTGTTCACCGGTGTAGGGGAGCGTACCCGTGAGGGCAACGACCTGTACAACGAAATGAAGGAAAGCGGCGTCATCGACAAGACCGTGCTGGTGTACGGTCAGATGAATGAACCCCCCGGGGCAAGAATGCGTGTGGGATTGTCCGGTCTGACCATGGCGGAGTACTTCCGGGATCAGGAAGGGCAGGATGTGCTGTTGTTTATAGATAATATTTTCCGGTTCACCCAGGCTGGCTCCGAGGTTTCCGCTTTGCTGGGGCGGATGCCCTCCGCCGTAGGCTATCAGCCCACCCTGGCAACGGAAATGGGCGCTTTGCAGGAGCGGATCACCTCCACCAACAAGGGATCCATCACCTCCGTACAGGCAGTCTATGTGCCGGCGGATGACCTGACTGACCCGGCACCTGCCACCACCTTTGCCCATCTGGACGCCACCACCGTATTGTCCCGTCAGATCTCCTCCCTGGGTATTTACCCGGCGGTGGATCCTCTGGATTCTACCTCCCGGATCCTGACCCCGGAGATCGTGGGGCAGGAGCATTACGAGGTAGCACGGGCAGTGCAGACCATTTTGCAGCGGTATACAGAATTGCAGGATATCATTGCCATTATGGGCATGGACGAGCTGTCCGAGGAGGATAAGCTGACGGTGAGCCGGGCAAGAAAGATCCAGCGGTTCCTGTCCCAGCCCTTCTCGGTTGCGGAGCAGTTTACCGGCATGAAGGGCAAGTATGTGCCCATCAAGGAAACCATCCGGGGCTTCAAGGAGATCATTGCGGGCATGCACGACGACCTGCCGGAGTCTGCATTCCTGTTTGTGGGAACCATTGATGAGGCAGTGGAAAAGGCGAAAAAGGGTGTGAGTGAATGACGGCATTCCCGTTGAAGATCGTGACGCCGGAGAAGATCTTTTTTGATGGCTCGGCGGAGCGTGTGGTGCTGCGTACCTCAGAGGGCGACCTGTGTATTCTGGCGCGGCATGAACCGTTTGTGGCAAGCCTGCCCTCCGGCCCGGTACGGATCACCGTGGACGGTGCGGATCGCTATGCAGCCCTCTCCACCGGCGTGGTGCAGGTGGAGAAGGAGGGGACTACCATCCTTGCCTGTGCCATAGAATGGGCGGAGGATATTGACCTTGCCTGGGCAAAGCGCTCCGAGCAGCAGGCGATCGATCGTAAAAACAAGGCAAAAAGCGATGCGGAGCTGCGCCGTGCAGAGCTGAAGCTCCAGCGGGCACTGAACCGCATTCATGTATCCGGTATGCAAAAGTAAATGACAATGCCGCACAAGGCTGGGATCCCGGCTTTGTGCGGCATTTTTTATTGAAACCGATCCGTATGCTTGTTGGTGCCTTCCTTTTTGTATACGGACAGGGTATTGTCCGGATTGCACAGGGCAAGCAGTACCTCCTTGGGGGTGTAATGGTGCATGGCAAGCTGATGGTTCAGCCATTGCATATCCTTGCCGCTGTCCTGCAAATTACCCGTCAGGATCTTCCCGTCCAGGATCACGGGGATCTGGGGGCTGTCCGGCTGGGGCTGCATGTTGAGATCCGCCGGGGTCACGGGTCGTGCGTCCGGCTTGGGCAGGAAGGACAGCCTGCCGTTTGCCTCCATGACGATCAATTGCAGGCTATCCAGATTGTAGTAGCCGCCGGTGCGGCACTGGGTGAGCAATTCGCTCAGATCCATCCGGGCACGCTTCAGGTGGTTCCGGTACAGCTTGCCGTTGTCGTAAAGAATGAGGGAGCGCCCCTCCAGAAAGCGCCGGGCACCCAGCCACCGGTTGGAGGCAAGATCGCTGAGCACTGTTGCCAGGGCGTAGATGCCCATAGCCAGCAGGGGCTTAAGAAAGTCGCTTTCCAGAGAAGTCGCCATTTCGGCAGCAATGGAGCCGATGGTGATGCCGTTGATATAGTCGAACAGGTTCAACTGGGACATTTGCTTGTTGCCGATGAGCTTGGTCAACAGAAACAGGGCGATGATGGAGCCGATGGAGGCTGCGGTCACGTTCAGTAAATCCATAATCAAATCCTTTCTGTGCAGTCCGGGATCGAATGGCTGCCTTTGTTTTAGCATGCCCGAAAATGCCGATTTTACTGCGCACAGACTTTCAATATTCTGTTCAAACAATCGTAAAATAATATGCTCAAAAGAGCAGGGGGAACCATTCTCCAAACTGGACAATTCCGCCAAACTTTTTGGAAAGGGAAATACTGGTCTTTACAAGTGCCGAAAAATAGATTACAGTATATACAACGAGTACAACAAGGAGGTCATTTTCTTGAATCAGATATGGAAGCGTGTAATTTCGGCGGCAATGGCGGCGACCCTGGTGGCAGGAGGAAGCCTTTGCGCACTGCCTGCATCCGCAGGACAGCAGCTGGGACAGACCAATTTTGACGACGGGGTGGGCTTGCCCTGGCATGTATGCGAGTCTCTGACGGGTAAAATGAATTTTAACATTGACAACGGGGTGTATACCATCGAGATCGTCAATCCGGGGGGCGCATCCCGGGGCGGCGAGGATCGCTGGGACTGTCAGTTCCGGCACAGAGGGCTGACTCTGGTCAGCGGTTGTCACTATGAGGTATCCTTTGATATCACCGCCAGCCAGAGCTGCACCTATTACACCAAGATCGGCGATATGGGTGAGCCTTTTGTGGAGGACTGGCACGGTGAGCCGGACGATTCCCAGCATGAAAGCTACTGGGATGTGAAGCAGCTGACAGCCAACCAGAAAACCACCGTGAAGGGCAGCTTTACCGCAAAGCGCACTGCGGAGGTGGAGTGGGCATTCCACATCGGCGGCGACAGCGTGCAGCCCGGTACCGTCTTCACCTTTGACAACATGTCCCTGATCTGTACGGACAGCAGCGAGCATGACTATGTGGCGGAGCAGCCCTGGGTGCGCTCGGATATCCTCACCAACCAGCTGGGCTACTTTGAGAACATGAGCAAGAAGGCAACCCTGCTTTCCAGTGACAGCAGCGGTGTGGAGTTCTATCTGAAGGATGCCAGCGGCAGCACCGTGTACACTGGTACCTCCACCCCTAAGGGACTGGATGCGGATTCCGGGGACAATGTGCATGAGCTGAATTTCAGCGAATACACCACCGTCGGAACTTATTATCTGGAAACTGCCTCCGGCGCCAAGAGCCGGGAGTTCCAGATCGGCAACGGGGGACTGTACTCCAATATGCTGTACGATGCGCTGAACTATTTCTATCAGAACCGCAGCGGCATCGAGATCCAGAGCCAGTACATCATTTCCGGGGACAGCGCCAGTCTTGCCCGGGCGGCAGGTCATAACCCGGATACTGCCACCATCGAGCAGACCTGGGGCTACAGCGGCAGCAGCGGCACCCAGGACATTACCGGCGGCTGGTATGACGCCGGCGATCACGGAAAATATGTGGTGAACGGCGGCATTTCCCTGTGGCTGATGCAGAACCAGTATGAGCATGCCCTCAAGAAGGGGGATGTTTCGGTATACGCAGACGGAACCATGTCCATTCCGGAGAACGCCAACGGCTATCCGGATCTGCTGGATGAAGCCCGGTATGAAATGGAATGGTTCATGAAGATGATCGTTCAGAGCGGAGACTATGCGGGCATGGCGTACCACAAGGTGCATGACTCCAAATGGACAGCTCTGGCAGTGGCACCGGCGGAGGATACGGAGGAGCGTATCATCAAGCCGCCCACGACAGCGGCAACCCTGAACGTGGCAGCATGCGGCGCGCAGGCGTACCGGCTGTGGAAGGAGCTTGATGCCACATTTGCACAGAAGTGTCTGGACACTGCCAAGGCGGCATACACCGCAGCCAAGGCACATCCCGAAATGTACGCACCTCTGGATGAATCCAAGGGTGGCGGCGCCTACGGGGACAACGATGCAACGGATGAATTCTACTGGGCAGCCTGTGAGCTGTTTGTATCCACCGGGGACAGCAGCTATCTGAACGATATGAAGGCTTCCAAGCACTATCTGTCTCTGCCCACAGCACTGAGCGGCGGCGAATCCGTGGATACGGTGGGCTGCTTTGACTGGGGACATACTGCAGCTCTGGGTTCTCTGACCCTGACTCTGTACACCGATCAGCTGGGGGCTGACGCAGATCAGCTCAAGAACAATCTGACCACCGCAGGGGATTATTTCGCAAAGCTGGCGGCAGATCAGGGCTATGGGCAGCCCTATGGGCAGAGCGCCATTTCCTACGCAAACAAGAATACTGGCTATATCTGGGGTTCCAATTCCTTTGTAGCGGACAACGCCATCCTGCTGTCCTATGCCTATGATATGACGGAAAATGACGCATATCTCACCGGGGCAGTCAGCGCCATGGACTATCTGCTGGGCAGAAATCCCATGGATTACTCCTATGTAACAGGCTACGGCACCCACGCCGTCAAGTATCCCCACCACCGGTTCTGGGCACATCAGGTGCAGGATTCCTATCCGCTGGCACCCAACGGGGTTCTGGTGGGCGGTCCCAACTCCGGCATGGAGGATCCCTGGGTAAAGGGCTCTGGCTGGAAGGAGGGACAGATCGCACCGGCAAAGTGCTATCTGGATCACATCGAAGCCTGGTCTGTGAATGAGTGCACCATCAACTGGAATACCCCTCTGGCATGGATGACCGCATTCCTGGCAGAAAAGGCAGGGGGCATTACCGTGACCCACGGCAGCGGCGGTACAGCCAATGCGACCACCACCCCTGCATCCAATTCCGCAGCGGGTACTGCCGGCACCGGTACGGTGGTGGCAGGCAGCACACCGCAGGCAGCGGCAGCAGCCTCCAACCAGTCCGGGGAAAAGAAGGATGGGGGCAGCAAGCTGTGGATCATTGTTCTTGCCGTTCTGGCAGGTCTCGTCAGCATTGAGGTGTTCGTGTTCAAGATCCTCAAGATGAACAAAGCCAATGCAGCTGCACAGGCAGCCGTACCCCAGCAGCCGGCGGCTCCGGTTCAGACCGAACAGCCCCAGGCTCCGGCGGATTCCCAGGATCAGAACCCTCAGCAGCCTCAGTAACAAACGGAACGGCAGCAGAATGCTGCCGTTTTGATTTTGACCCTTATCCAAATTATTCTGTAGGAAACATACAAAAATGCCCTTGAAACAATACGGATTCTATGCTATAATGAATAGACATAAATAGAATATGCAGCATTGCAAAGATGCTGTTGACAGAAAGGGAAGTTATGAATAATCAGATTCAGGCACTGCTTGACAGTGTGGAGCAGGTCATCGTAGGAAAGCGCCCGGTGATTACCCGGGTAGTGGCTGCACTGCTCTGTAATGGTCATGTGCTGATCGAGGATGTGCCCGGGGTTGGCAAGACCCAGCTGGCAGCATCCCTGTCCCGTTCCCTGGGAGGGAGCTTCAACCGGATTCAGCTGACGCCGGATATTATGCCCTCTGATGTGGTAGGCTTTTCTATGGTGGATCAGCAGACCGGAAAGCTGGAATACCGTCCCGGTGCAGCGATGTGCAATTTTCTTTTGGCGGATGAGATCAACCGCGCCTCCCCGAAGGTGCAGTCCAGTCTGCTGGAGGTCATGGAGGAATATCAGATCAGTCTGGACGGTCAGACCCGTCCGCTGCCCCGTCCCTTCATGGTGCTGGCTACCCAGAACCCGGTGGAGACCTACGGTACCTATCACCTGCCGGAGGCGCAGATGGATCGCTTCTTCATGCGCATCAGCATGGGGTATCCCACCCCGGAGGAGGAAATGCGGATCCTGGAGCGCACGGAGCATTACAATCCCATTGAAAATATCAAAGCACCGGCGGTAACGCTGGATTCCGTTCTCCGGTTGCAGCAGCAGGTGGCGCAGGTCACCGTGGCGGACAGTGTGAAGGCATACATCCTCTCCATCGTCAGTGCTACCCGGAGCATGGAGGAGGTCACTCTGGGGGTCAGCCCCCGGGGCAGTATCGCACTGTATAAGGCGGCAAAAGCAAACGCTTTTATGTTCGAGCGCAGCTATGTGACCCCCGGCGACGTGAAGACCATGGCGGAATGTGTGCTGGCGCACCGGATCCTGCTTTCCGCAAAGGGCAAAACCGTTTTTGGCACACCCCAGGCGTGTCTGGCATCCGTGCTGGATCGTGTGGCTGTGCCCATGGGCTGAGTGATGGCAGCGGTAGTGGGCTATCTGGCGGTGCTGGGCATCCTGGCTCTGTTCACCTTCTATATGGACGGAGATACGGGGGTGCAGCTTTTGGCGGTGTATCTGCTGCTTCCGGCAGCATCCGCCCTGCTGACCCTTCTTGCCCGGCAGCAGCTGAAAATCCGGCTGACCCTGCCTGATAGCGTGAAAAAGGGTGGGACATGCATGCTGACAGCGGAGATCACCAAGCGCTGGCGGATTCCACTGCCCTTTGTCCGGTTCCGGCTGGAGCCGGACGGGCATTTTGATTCTCCCATGGTGCCGGTGCAGACGGCTCTGGCATTCGGCAGGCAGGACACCCGACAAGCGGAGCTTCTGCCCCGGATATGCGGACAGGCGCAGGTGGATGCGGCGGATCCACGGGTGATTGGCTACTTTGGCTTTTTAAAGCTGAAACTGGAGATGCCCGCCCCGGCGCAGGTCATGATCGTGCCCCAGGTGCCGGAGCTGACCGCCAAGGATGCGCTGTTTACCGTTATGAGCGCCGCCGTGCAGACAGAAAGCGAGGAGGAGACCAATACCCAGGTTGCGTTTGGCGCTGCCACCACTGCAGGCTATGAACACCGGGATTATGTGCCGGGGGATCCTTTGAAGCGGATCAACTGGAAGCTGTCCTCCAAGCGGCAGAGCCTGATGGTGCGGATGGATGAGGCGGTTTCCCTGTCCCGGGTACATGTGCTGCTGGATCTGGCACGGCCTCAGGGCGCCCCTGCATACAAGTCCCGGTTCCTGCTGGAGCAGCAGATCACCGAGGGGGCGCTTGGCATGCTGGCGCTTTGTGCCCGGCAGGGCATGGCAGCGGTTTTTTCCTATCAAAGCCTGTCCGGCTGGCAGGAGGTATTGGCAGAAAGCCCAGAGGCGGTGGAGGAGCTGGCACTGCATGTGCTGGAACGGGGCTTTTCGGAAGAATTGGGTGCAGCCCGGCTGTCCGGCAGTTTTCTGTCCGGTTCCGGCAGCGGGGTGTATCTCATCTATACTGCAAACCCGGATCCGGAGCTGCTGTCCCAGGCAGCCCGTATGCGGGGCGAGGTACATATCGTAATGCCCGGCGGCATGGCTGCTGCCGGCGCAAAGCTGCATTTCTGGTGGCTGCAGTCCGATTTCCGGCTGTTGCCGATGACATAAAGGATACGCTTATGGAACTGTTGCTACAACGCCCTATGGTAAAACGGCTGCTCAGGCTGGACTGGGTGCCGGTGATGTTTGCCGCCTTGATTCTGACCGGGATCATGAGCTATTACGCCGGGCATTACCTACCCTTGGCGGCGGCGGGTTCATTGGTTGTGATGCTGGTGCAATTCCGGGTGCTGGATTGGATCCACAAAATGCGCTGGCGGGGCTGGCTGATCTATCTGGCAGGGCTGTTTTTGTCCTTGTTTCTGATCTCCCAGCTGATTCAGCTGGTTGAGCCAAGTCAGCAGGTGGAGTTTTTCATCTGGGTGCTGACTCCCCAGTCCGTTCTGGACTTTTCCGGGCCATACACCCTGGTGATGTTCCTGCTGTTTGGCATTTTCATCGGCTTCTGCGTCCATTTCTTTACCCGGATCCAGTACAGGGTTCTGGTGACCTTTGTACTGATGATGTTCCCCTTCCTGCTGTTCGGCCGTGAAGGAGATCCTATGCCGGTATGGCTGATGCTCCTGCTGCCTGCAGCCTATTTTGCGGTGATGATCTATTGCCGGAACCGGCGACCCAGTTCGGATGCACCGAAGCCGGCGGAAATCTGCTCCGGTACCATCTTTCTGTGGATTGCTCTGGCGGCGGTGCTGATTTTGCCCAAGCCTGCGGTGCAGGCGGATCGGCAGCTGATCGAAAGCTTGCTGAATTTTGATTCTCTGACGGATTTCCTGATGGAACGCATCAATGAATTTACCGATTCCTCCCATGTGGATGGGTTCTATCAGAACAGCAGCAAGATCATGTTCTATGTACAGGCACCGGAGCCGCTGAATCTGAAATTCAAGACCTTCACTCTGTACGATCCCGCAACGGATACCTGGAAAGCAGGGAAGCAGGATCAAAAACCGGATGGTACCATATCGCCGGCAGAGGATCCGGTGAATGTGGATCCGGCTCTGCTGTCCAATGCGCTGCTGCATGTGCTGACTGCGGATCCTTCCATCGGGGCGCGATACGGGCTGGATCTGACGGGCTTTTCCGAACAGCCCCGCACCACTGCCCGTGCCTGCACGGTGTATGCGGAAAAGGCACAGTATAACTTCGGACTGACTCCTACCTACTGGAGTATCTGCTACGGCGCCAATAACAGCAGCGTGACCCGCAGCGGCGTGCTGTATGATAACAGTGTGATGCGCAGCTACCGGGTGCAGTACTACGGGCAGCAGGATCAGTTGACGGAGCTGGCAGTGTATCTGAACCGGACGCTGGATCAGGAGCAGTGGAAGCAATTGCTGCGGCATGCCTGGTTCGGGGCAAGTGACCTGCCCGCGGAGGAAAGAGAGGCGCTGAAGCGTGCCTACCGCATTGTCCGGTACAGCCGTCTGCTGACAGATGACTACATGGCTGCGGACGCACCGGAGATTCCGGAGGGGGTCAAGACCCTTGCCCAGTCCATCGTGGGGGATGCACAGAGCGACCTGGAAAAGGCACAGCTGCTGGAGCAGTACTTCTGGCACAACGGCTTTGTGTACGACAAAACCTATTACAAAAGTCCGGGGGAGAATGCGGAGACCTTTCTGACAAGCACCCGCCGGGGCATCTGCTTTGACTTTGCCACCTCCTATGTGCTGATGTGCCGGGCGGTGGGGATCCCTGCCCGGTATGTGGAAGGGTACTCCATGAACGAAACCGACCAGAAGGGCATGTTCGTGATCCGGGGAGATGATGCCCACGCCTTTGCGGAGGTGTATCTGACCGGCATTGGCTGGTACTCCATGGATCCTACCATTTCCGCCGGGGATACATCCGATGGGCTTCAGGTGGATAGCCTGGTGCGGTTCATCGGTCTGATGGTGCTGGGTGGCTTTGCGCTGGCAGTGCTGCTCTGGTGGCTGCTGCACAGACGCATTGCAGAGGCATGGTTCCGCTGGCGGGTATTCCGCACTGCGCCGGAGCAGGCAGCATCCCTGCTGATGGCACGGATCAAGAAACAGGCACAGCTTTCCGATGGCTGTACCGCAGAGGAGCTTTCACGGCAGCTGCAAGTGCAGTATCAGGCAGGCTGTGACAGAATCCTTGCCGCACTGGAGCAGTGCATCTACGCACAAAGACCCCTGGATGGGGCGGCGGTTCCGGGACTGTATGCAGAATACACCCTGGCACGGGATCGGATCACACAGGTACAAAGAGAAGCAAGAAAGAAAAGAAGAAAACGAAAAAAAGGGGACAGCATGGAATTGGCATAACTGAACCGAAAGTGGGGATTATGATGAACATACTCGGAAAGCGAATGACAGCAGCGGTGCTGGCGGCTATGATCATGATCACAGGCATATGCCGTCTGAGCATCCCGGTGCAGGCAGCATCCGGCGAATATAAAAGCTGGCTGCAGACAGACTCCCGTTGGGGAAGCATTCAGCTGGGTTCCAGTGGCGCAACCATGTCCAGAATTGGCTGCGCCGTCACATCCCTTGCGAAGCTGGTGGTACATTCCGGCTCTGCAACGGAGGAAACCTTTGACCCGGGTAAGCTGTGCAACTATTTGAGCAAAAACGGCGGTTTCGACAGCTCCGGCAATATTTACTGGACTGTAGTAACCGGACTTGTGCCGGAATTCCACTTCTGTGCATACACCAGTTTCAAGACCACCACGGAGGCTGAAAAAGTGGCGGAGCTTGAAAAATACATCCAGGATGGATACTACATGGCGGTGTCTGTGAAGAATCGTGGGCACTGGGTGGCAGTGGATTATGTCAAGGACGGGGAAGTGTATATCATGGATCCGGCAAGCAACGCAAAGACCAATCTGTTTGATTCCTACGACTGCGCCGGTGTGACCCAGATCCGCCTGTTCAAGGGGCTGAACCCTCCGCCTACCACCGGGAATGCACCGGTGGAGAGCTATTACAAAACCGGCAGATACACCACCAATACGGGGCTGAACTTCCGGGCGAACGCAGGCATCACCTATGAGATCCTGGCGGATATCCCCAAGGATACCCTGGTGACCGTGGAGGGTACCTCCGGTGCATGGGGTCGGATCACCTACAACGGCAAGGTGGGCTGGATCTGTCTGGAATACTGCACCTATGTGGAAGGGGATTACTCCTATCCCACGGGGCGGTATCGCTCCACCTCGGACAACGGCTTGTATGTGCGGGGCGGTGTGGGTTCCACCATCGGTGCCATCGGCATGCTGGCGTATCTGGAGGAAGTAGATATTCTGGAGGTGCAGGATGGCTGGGGCAGGCTGAACTATCAAGGCAAGACCGGCTGGGTATGTATGAAGTATATGGAGCCGGTGGCTGCCACTACCATCACGACCACGACCACAACCACAACCACAACTACCACCACGACGACAACAACTACAACTACAACCACCACGACAACCACCACCACGCCCCAGCCCACGACTACCAGCACCACCACAACCACACAGACCACAGTGCCCGTAACGACAGCGCCGGAGCAGACCACCACGACTACGATGGGTACGCTGATGCCCGGAGATCTGAATGGCAACGGACAGGTGGACGCTGTGGATACAGTGCTGCTGTATGCGTATCTGGCAGGAAATCTGGAGCTGAACAGCCGACAGCTGGAGGCTGCGGACGTGGATCGGGACGGCGAACTGACCTTGATGGATGTGGTGCTGATGCAGCGCATGCAGGACGGATTATATGATTGGAAGGATTATACGACATGAATTGGATCGAAATACAGATTATTACCGCCTCTGCCGGGGTGGATGCCCTTTGCGCCATGCTGACGGATCTGGGCATCAAGGGCTTTTCCATTGCGGATCCGGCGGATTTCCAGGAGTTTTTGCAGAACAAGGAAGGTAAGTGGGACTACATTGACCAGGATTTGCTGGGTATGGCGCAAGGGGATACAACAGTGACTGTGTACCTGCCGGACAATGCACAGGGGGCGGAGCAGCTGGTTGCCCTGCGGGCAATGCTGGCGCAGATCCACGCCCGGGACGATGCGCAACTGTTCGGTACCCTGGAGCTGACGTTGAAAAACGTCCGGGAGGAGGACTGGGCGAACAACTGGAAGCAGTATTTCAAGCCCTTCACTGTGGGAGAACGGCTCCTTATCAAGCCCTCCTGGGAAATGTGTGAAAACCCCTGGAACCGGGCAGTGCTGGAGATCGATCCTGCATCCAGCTTCGGTACAGGGCAGCATCACACCACCCGGCTCTGCCTGGAACTGCTGGAGCAGCTGATGCATCCGGGGGATCGTGTACTGGATCTGGGCTGCGGCAGTGGGATCCTGTCCATCGGGGCGCTGCTGCTGGGGGCATCCGGCGCTACCGCAGTGGATATCGAGGAAAATGCGGCAGCCACTGCAACGGAGAATGCCCGGAAGAACCACATTGACCCGACACTGTACCGGGTGTTCTGCGGCAATGTGCTGGAGGATGAAACGCTGTGTCGGGAGATCGGTGATGGCTATGATCTGATCTGTGCCAATATTGTGGCGGACGTGCTGATCGCCATGAAGCAGCTGTTCCGGCAATTTTTGCGGCCGGAGGGCTCATTGATCATGTCCGGCATCATCATGGAGCGTCGGGACGAGGTGTTGGATCAGCTGAAAAAAGCAGGCTTTGCCTTACTGGAGGTTCGGGAAAAGGAAGGCTGGGCGGCAGCATCCCTCCGCATTTCATAAAAGCATCGGGGACGGGGATTTCTCTCCGTCCCCTTGCATTTTATGTGGATTCAGGGTATAATAAATACATCTGAATCAAACTGATGGGATACCGTCAGAAGAAAGGGAGGTCAGGGCGTGAAGGACGGCTTTTTGAAAATCGCCTGCGCAACACCGGATGTGCATGTAGCAGACTGCGCTTACAACAGGGAGCAGATTGTCCGTATGATGCAGGAAGCGGCGCATGCCGGAGCGGCGCTGACGGTATTTCCGGAGCTTTGCATCACAGGTTATACCTGTCTGGATCTGTTTTTGCAGGACACCCTGCTGGAGGGGGCACTGGACGCTCTGTTTGACATTCTGAAGCAGACAGAGGAGCTGGATATGCTCGCAGTGATCGGACTGCCCATTGCAGTGGACGGGAAGCTGTACAACTGCGCTGCCGTATGCCAGAGCGGACAGATCCTGGGCATCGTGCCCAAGCTGAATATCCCCAATTACGGGGAATTCCAGGAGCTGCGCTATTTCACCCCCGGCAACCGGATGGTGCGGCATTGCAGCATCCACGGGCGCACCTGCCCCATGGGAGCGGATATGCGGTTTTCCTGCGTGGATATGCCAGAATTTTCTTTTGGCGTGGAAATTTGTGAGGATGTATGGGTGGGGGCAAGCCCCTCCGACCGGCTGGCTGCCCAGGGAGCGGTGCTGATCGTGAATCTGTCCGCCAGCGATGAAACCATTGGCAAGGCGGCGTACCGGAAGAAGATCATTGAAGCCAAGTCGGGCAGTCTGTTCTGTGCCTATGCCTATGCGGACGCAGGCATCGGAGAATCCACCACGGATATGGTGTTCGCCGGGCATAATCTGATCGCAGAAAGCGGCACCACTCTGGCGGAGGCAAAGCGCTTTGCCGGAGGCATTCTCTACGGGGATATTGACATACAGAAGCTGACGGCAGAGCGGCGGCGCACCAACACTTCCCACGGGGCGGAGGAGCCTGCCTTTGTGGTGGAGTATTTTGATTATCCCATCCGGGAGACCCGGCTGGAGCGGCAGTTCCCGGCAACGCCCTTTGTGCCCGCCGGGAAAAGCGAACTGGATGATCGGTGCGGCGAGATCCTGCAGATGCAGGCGGTAGGGCTTATGACCCGGCTGCGGCATATCCATTGCCAGGACGTGGTGATCGGTCTGTCCGGGGGATTGGATTCCACCCTGGCGCTGATCGTCACCGTTATGGCATATGACCGGCTGGGACTGCCCCATCATGGGATCCACGCCATTACCATGCCCTGCTTCGGCACTACAGACCGGACATATCGGAACGCCTGCGCTCTTGCAAAGGCATACGGGGCGGATCTCCGGGAGATCCCCATCCGGGACAGCGTGATGCAGCATTTTGCAGACATTGGTCACGATCCGGATTGCCACGATGTGACCTATGAAAACGGGCAGGCACGGGAGCGTACCCAGGTGCTGATGGATTTTGCCAACCAGTGCGGCGGCATCGTGATCGGCACCGGGGATCTGTCGGAGCTTGCGCTGGGCTGGGCGACTTATAACGGGGATCATATGAGCATGTACGGGGTCAACGCCTCCGTGCCCAAGACCCTGGTGCGCTATCTGGTTGCACACCGGGCGGAGCAGTCGGAGGAGGCGCTGCGCAGCGTACTGCTGGATGTGCTGGACACGCCGGTAAGCCCGGAGCTTCTGCCGCCGGAGGAAAACGGGGAGATCCGTCAGAAAACCGAGGATCTGGTGGGGCCCTATCTGCTGCATGACTTTTTCCTGTATCACATGGTGCGGTTCGGCATGTCCCCGAAGAAGATCTTCCGGATGGCGTGCATTGCCTTTGACGGGCAGTTTGCCCCGGATGTGATCTTAAAGTGGGAACGGAAGTTCTACTGGCGGTTTTTCAGTCAGCAGTTCAAGCGCTCCTGCCTGCCGGATGGGGTGAAGATCGGCAGCGTGACCCTTTCTCCCAGAGGAGACTGGCGGATGCCCAGCGATGCCTGTGCGGCGCAGTGGATCCGGCAGCTGGAACAGATTGTTGTATAATTTTGGGGCATCGCCCCATACATAGGAGGATATTATGACGTACAAGGAAAGCTTTATTAAATTCATGGTGGATTGCGGAGTATTGACCTTCGGAGAATTTACCCTCAAGAGTGGACGGGTTGCGCCCTATTTTGTGAATGCGGGCAATTACAACACCGGAGAGCACCTGGCAAAGCTGGGTGAATACTACGCTGCATGCATCCAGGAGAACAACATTCCGGTACAGACCCTGTTCGGCCCGGCGTATAAGGGCATTCCCCTGTCCGTATCTGCGGCAGTTGCCCTGTATCACAAGTATGGCAAGTCCGTGCATTACTGCTTTGACCGGAAGGAAGTCAAGGATCACGGAGAAGGCGGCATGTTCGTGGGTAAGCAGCTGGAAGCCGGGGAGCAGGTTGTCATCATCGAGGACGTAATGACCTCCGGCAAGGCTGTCCGGGAGGTATACCCCAAGCTGAAGGGTGCAGCGGACGTGAACATTACCGGCATGGTGATCACCGTGGATCGGATGGAACGGGGGCTGAACAGCGACAAGAGCGCTGTCCAGGAGGTCAAGGCAGAGTTCGGCATTGACGTGTACCCCATCGTGACCATGGCGGATATCATTGACGCCATTGCCAACGATATTGTGCCCGGCAAGGAATATCTGGACAAGATGCTTGCATATCGTGAACAGTACGGGGTATGTAAATAACCCGTTCGGTGTTTCAGGCAATATCGCACAGACTTGTGGGGTATTGCCTTTCTGTATCAGGCATACAAAGAGAAGAAGGATAGGAGCAAGCTATGGCGAAAACCCGTAAAAATTTTATCATCTGCATCCAGTCGGTGCTGATCCTGGGGCTGCTGTGCCTGGTGGCATTTCTGCTGATCCGCATGCGTCAGCAGGAGGAACCGGCGGTGCCAGCCAATGCAGGGATGGCGCAGAACAGCGTGCAGGAGGATATCTCTGTGATCCCAAAGGGGGAGATCGAGGTGGATTGGAACTATGAGCTGTCTGGCAAGAAAATTTTGCTGAGTGATGCTACATACGGACAGATCTACCTGCCGGTATATGATAACGTGCCTGCCTTTGCCCAGAACCGGGAGCAGATTGTGAACCGGAACGGCAGACGGTATTATGTCAGCGACGGACAGATCACTTCCGACATGGGCATTGACGTGTCCGCCCACCAGGGGGATATTGACTGGGACAAGGTGAAGGCGTCCGGCATCAATTTTGTGTTCATCCGCATTGGCTACCGCACCTACGGCGGCGGGGATATTATGGCGGACAGTATGTTCCGGCAGAACTACGAGGGCGCAAAGGCTGCCGGACTCCAGGTGGGGGTCTATTTCTTCTCCCAGGCCATCAGTGAGGAGGAGGCTGTACAGGAGGCAAACTTTGTGGTCAAGCAATTGCAGGGCTGCAAGCTGGAGTTGCCTGTGACCTACGACTGGGAGCTGATCTATGACGATACTGCCCGGACGGACAATGTGCCGGTGGACGTGCTGACGGACTGTTGTCTGGCATTTTCCGGGGTGGTGGAGCATGCAGGCTACGAGCCCATGATCTACCAGAACAAGCGTACATCCTTACTGAAGCTGGATCTGCCCCGGCTCCAGGGCATTTCCTTCTGGCTGGCGGAATACGGCAGCATCCCCACTTACTACTATGACTGCCAGTACTGGCAGTATAGCTGTAAGGGGAAGGTGCCGGGCATCGAAGGGGATGTGGATCTGAACATCCGGTTCTCATAAGGAGCCGCCATGCGACAGATTACCATTCAGCAAAACGATGCCGGACAGCGGCTGGACAAGTTCCTTGCCAAATCCATGCCTGCCCTGCCCAAAGGTCTTATGTGCAAATTCATCCGCACCAAGCATATCAAGCGGAACGGCAAGCGCTGCGCCATTTCCGACCGGTTGGAGCCGGGGGATGTGCTGACTTTTTTCATCAGTGATGATTTTTTTCCGGAGCATGCCCCACAGCAGACTCCGGACTTTCTCAAAGCCCCTGCGAAGCTGGACGTGGTGTATGAGGATACGCAGGTGCTGATTCTCAACAAGCCGGTGGGACTGGTGGTGCATGCGGACAATGGAGGCACGGAGGATACCTTGATCCACCGGATGCTGCATCATCTGTACCAGGCAGGCACCTATGACCCTGCCGGGGAGCAGTCCTTTACGCCGGCTTTGTGCAACCGACTGGATCGGAACACGGGAGGGCTGGTGATCGGGGCAAAGACCGCCGCTGCTTTACGGGATATAAACGAGCTGATCCGCAGTCGTCAGCTGTGCAAGCAGTATTTGTGCGTTACGGCGGCACTGCCTCCCAGGCAGCAGGATCGGGTGCAGGCATACCACCGGAAGCAGCCTGCCGGAAACCTGGTGGAGATCCGGGATGCACCGGCGGAGGGCTTTGCGCCCATTGATACGGAATACCGGGTGCTGGCGCAGGAGCAGGGACTGGGTCTGGTACTGGTGACTCTGCATACGGGCAGGACGCACCAGATCCGTGCCCATCTTGCCCATCTGGGAGCGCCCCTGCTGGGGGATAACAAGTATGGAAGCGTCCGGGCAAATCGGCGGTACCGGGTGTTCACCCAGCAGCTTTGGGCGTGGCGGCTGGGCTTTCCGGAACTGGATGGTGCATTGGCACCTCTTAGCGGCAGGATCGTGACCGCCCCGGAGGTTCCTTTCGTTTCCGTTTATTTCCCGGGCGTGCAGTTGCCGGGACGACATGATTGCGAGGTATCAAATGGAATTCTTGATTGAGCTTTTGGTTTCTGTGGTATTTGAAGGGATTGCGGAGGCTGCATTTAGCCCGAAGTTGACCCCATGGGTGCGGTATCCGGCAATTGTGCTGATTTTCGGAGGACTTGGCTTACTCGGAGTTGCGGGAATTGCCATGATCGTAGCCGGGGACAGTGTTTTTTACATATGCGGAGGTTTACTGATACTGGGGCTGGATGTATTTTTAATTCTGAAAGGGAGTCAGAAAATAAAAAAGGTGCGGTGTCAGCAACAGGGGCAGCCAAAGGAATCGTAGGCAATACCGGACAAAGCCCTGTGCAGTGTTATCATAATAAAAAACAGTCCGGGGAGCATTGCTTCCCGGACTGTTTTGCGTTAAGATGTTATTTCAGGAACCCGTTGATGATCTGTTCTTCTGCTTCCTTTTCGGTCAGTCCCAGAGTCATCAGCTTCATCAGCTGTTCTCCGGCGATCTTGCCGATGGCGGCTTCGTGGATCAGGGATGCGTCCACATGATTGGCAGTCAGCTGGGGGCTTGCCAGTACGCAGCCGTGATCCATGATTATGGCGTCACATTCCGTATGGCCGCTGCAAGGGGCATTGCCGTTGAGTCGGCTGGTGTATTCCTGCCTGCTGTTTTCCTTGGCAACGCTGCGGCTGACGATGTTGCAGCTGCTGCCTGCTCCGTTCAGATCTGCATCAAACTCTGCAATGGCGTGCTGATCCCCGGTGGTCATGATCTTGTCGTGAATCACCAGGCTGGAGCCCTCCGCCAGATCCGCAGTGGTTTTCCGCAGCGTGTCGTCAATGCCGGCAATCTGCGTGGTTTCCATCTCCATCCGGGCATTCCTGTTCAGATGCACAATGGTAGTGGGGTTCATGAACCGCTTGCCTCTGCCTTCTCCTTCGCCGTAGTGCTTTTCCACATAGCGCACCTTGCTGTTTTCCCCCACAAAGAAGGTGTGGATGCCGTCGTGCTGACTGTCGCCGGAGCCGCAGTTGTGGATGCCGCAGCCGGCAATGATGGTCACGTCACAGTTTTCGCCGATGAAGAAATCGTTGTACACATTGTCCTTCAGTCCGCTTTCGCTGATGATAACCGGAATATGTACACTTTCATTCACGGTGCCGGGCTTGATGATAATGTCGATGCCGGGTTTGTCCGTTTTGGTCACAATGTCAATGTGCGCTGTGGTATTCCGGGCAGCACTTGCACCGTTGGCACGGATGTTGTATGCCCCCACCGGCAGCGCATCCAGCTCGGCTACCTGGTGCAGCAGCTCCTTTTCGTATGTGTTCAGTTCCTTCATGCCACCGGCACCTCCTTTTTCCCGTCTGCCAGCTTGTCCGTCAGTACCTTGCAGGTGCTGCTGTCCTGATTTTTCAGAAGCTGGGGCAGAATCTGATCCTTTGCGCCGTATGCGGCAACGGAACCATCCTTGATGTAGAGGATCTTGTCCGCCATGTTCAGGATCCGCTCCTGGTGGCTGATGATGAGGATGCTGCCCCGGATCTTCTCGTACATTTTCTCGAATACGTGGATCAGATTCTGGAAGCTCCACAGGTCAATGCCTGCCTCCGGCTCATCGAAAATGGACAGCTTAGTGCCCCGTGCCAGTACCATGGCAATCTCGATCCGCTTTAATTCGCCGCCGGACAGGGTACTGTTCAGCTCCCGGTTCATGTAATCCCGGGCGCACAGTCCCACCTCGCTGAGGACGCTGCACGCCTCCGTGACGGTGGTGTCCTTTTTGCTTGCCAGCTTCAGCAGATCCTGCACCCGCAGTCCCTTGAACCGTACCGGCTGCTGAAAAGCGTAGCTGATGCCCAGATTTGCCCGGTCGCTGATGGACATGCCGGTAATATCCGTGCCGTCAAAGAGGATCCTGCCGCTGGTGGGCTGGTCGATGCCCATAATGATCTTGGCGAGGGTGGATTTGCCGCCGCCGTTGGGCCCGGTGACTGCAACAAAGCGATCCTCCAGAGTCAGACTGATGTCCCGGAGAATCTGCTTGCCCTCTGCCTCGAAACAGACGTTCTGTAATTCAAGCATATTTTTGCTCCTTGCTGGTATCATTTTCGGGTCTTATCGGACCCATACCTTTATATTATACCGAAAATCCCATGTGAAATCAATCCCCCGGGGGATATTATTTTTGCAAAACAAAAACGGAGCATGCAGATCTGCATGCTCCGTTGAAGGGTTGTGTGTTTAGCGTACTGCAGCAAAGCCCTGTTCCAGGTCTGCCAGAATATCCTGGATATGCTCCGTGCCGATGGACAGCCGGATGGTGTTGGGCTTGATGCCGCTTGCCAGCAGCTCCTCCTCCGACAGCTGGGAGTGGGTGGTGGAGGCAGGGTGGATCACCAGGGACTTTACATCTGCCACATTTGCCAACAGGGAGAACAACTGCAGGCTTTCTGTAAAGCGCTTTGCTTCCTCTGCGCCTCCCTTGATTTCAAAGGTGAAGATGGGAGCTGCGCCCTTAGGGAAGTACTTATCGTACAGCTCCTTGGCGTGACCGGTGGCAAGGGAAGGGTGGTTGACCCGTTCAACCTGGGGGTGCTTGGACAGATAGTCCACCACCTTCAGGGCGTTTTCCACATGCCGTTCTACCCGCAGGGACAGGGTCTCCAGACCCTGGAGCAGCAGGAAGGAGTTGAAGGGGGAGATGGTGGCACCCTGATCCCGCAGCAAGGTGGTGCGGATCTTCATGATGTAGGCAATGTTGCCGCATGCCTGGGAGAATACCACTCCGTGATAGGAGGGGTTGGGGGCAGTCAGTCCCGGGAACTTGTCATTCTGTGTCCAGTCAAACTTACCGGAATCCACAATGACACCGCCCATTACCGTGCCGTGACCACCGATGAACTTGGTGGCGGAATGCACCACCACATCTGCACCGTGCTCGATGGGACGCAGCAGATAGGGGGTTGCAAAGGTGCTGTCCACGATCAGAGGAATGCCGTGCTTGTGGGCAACTGCACTGATGGCTTCCAGATCGATCACGTCAGAATTGGGGTTGCCCAGGGTCTCAGCGTAGATCAGCTTGGTCTTGTCCGTGATGGCTGCTTCAAAGTTCGCCGGATCAGAAGGATCCACAAAGGTGGTGGTAATGCCCTGTTCCCGCAGAGTGTTTGCCAGCAGGTTGTAGGTGCCGCCGTACAGGTTGTGGGATGCGACTACATGATCCCCGGCAAGGGCAATGTTCTGGATGGCGTAGGTAATGGCTGCGGAGCCGGTGGCAACTGCCAGAGCCGCTGCGCCGCCTTCCAGAGCAGCAATCCGCTGTTCAAATACATCGGAGGTAGGGTTCATCAGACGGGTGTAGATATTGCCCCCTTCGGTCAGACCAAATCTGCCTGCCGCCTGGGCACTGTCCTTGAATACATAGGACGTGGTGGCGTAGATGGGCACTGCCCGGGCATCCGTAGCCGGATCCGGCTTCTCCTGTCCTGCGTGTACCTGCAATGTTTCAAACTGATAACTCATAACATTCCTTCCTTTCATTTACCCGGTAGGTTTATATGTTGATTGTATTATAGCAGAACATTTCCTGCTTGTCAAGGGGTTTTCAGAAAAAAGAGTTGAAATTCTATTTTTCCTGTGGTATAATAGGTTTATAAGATCAAAAGCAGTCATGACCGGCTGAACAAAGGAGGTGGGAATTATGATGATCTCCACGAAGGGACGGTATGCCCTGCGGGTGATGATCGATCTGGCGGAGCACAACAGCGGCGGATATGTACCTTTGGCGGATATTGCCGAGCGGCAGGAGATCTCGGAGAAATATCTGGAAAGCATTGTGTCCATGCTCAGCAAAAAAGGGCTGGTGGATGCACTCCGGGGCAAGGGAGGCGGCTATCGGCTGAACCGTGCGCCGGATCAGTACACGGTAGCGGATATTCTGTATGTAACCGAGGGCTCCATGGCACCGGTGGCATGTCTGGAGCCGGGCGCAAAGACCTGTGACCGGGCTGCATACTGCCGGACGCTGGATATGTGGAAGAGGCTGTATGAGCTGATTACCCAGTTCTTCTCCGGGATTACCATTGCGGACCTGATCGCAGACAAATCCGGCGGGGATTTTGTCATATAACACCATCGCCCGATCTGATGCCAGATCGGGCGATATTTTATGGGCAGCCGCCAGTGGGCATCGCTTATGATTCACCCAAAGGCTCCACACTCCGAACCGTCAGCTGATTCTCCGTCACCGTGAACCGCAGGTCGAATCCGGCAAAGGCAACTCCGTAGATCCGATCCGGATCCTCAGAATAGCCCGGCCGGGGATCCTGCTGTAAAATGCCCACTGCCGCATCCCGCTTGTCTGCCGGCAGCTGTTCCAGCAATGCCGCCGGAAAGTGAACCTTTAGCTGATGGGTTGCAGTTTGCCGGGTATAGCCCTGGCTTGCGTCCGTCCGGCAGTCCGCCAGGGGAATGTAAGGCTTTACATCGTAAACCGGGGTGCCATCCATCATATCAATGCCGGAAACGTGCAGCACAGCTTGTCCGCCCTCAAAGCTGACCCCCTGCAGCCGGACGCAGGACAGCCCCAGGCTGTTGGGCCGGAAGGGGGAACGGGTGGCGAATACTCCCATGCGCTGGTTGCCTCCCAGCCGGGGCGGCCGCACAGTGGGAGACCAGTCCCCTTGCTTCCTGGCGGCGGAGAACTCCCAGATCAGCCAGATGTGGGAGAACTGCTCCAGTCCCCGGAATGCCTCCGGCTTGCTGTAGGCAGGCAGAAATACTACCTGCCCCTCCAGCGCCTCCACCAGGCCGCTTTGACGGGGCAGTCCGAATTTGGTGGGAAAGTCCGTGTGAATGTATGCGATGGGTTCCATGTAATGCCTCCGGTGTTGTCCTTTATGTTGTCTTTTAGTATACCACAAAAATCGTGGCTTGTCACTGGTTTTAGGCAACATCGCACAGCTTTGTGCGGTGCTGCCCTATATTCCAAGCAGCCGGGCAATGCGCAGCGCCACATGCTGGTCATTGGACACGGTGAGATGCCGGGCTGCACGCTTTGCTTCCGGCATGGCGTTGGCAACCGCAAAGGAGTTCGGGGTCAGCTCCAGCATGGAAACATCGTTGCCGGAATCCCCGATGGTCAGTACCTGTTCCGGCAGCAGCTTGAGCCGGAGCAGCAATGCCCGGATGCCGGTGGCTTTGTGAATGCCCCGGGCGGTGACCTCCAGGCAGTTTTCCGCAGAGACGCAAAGCTGAAATGTGCCGTCATCCAGTGCCTGATGCAGCCGGGTTTCCTGGGCAGCATCCCGGCAGAAGAACACTGCCTTTTCCACCTGCACATCTTCGGCAAGGCAAAAGGCTTGTGCATCCTCCACCTGTCGGCATGCACCGATGGCATCCTCCAACAGGGCACGATCCTGCCGCTGTTCCAGTGCCCCATGCTCCAGCAGCACCCCCTCCGGTGTATACAGCAGCACGGCGGCTCCCTGCTGTTTGCCAATGCGAAGAAGTCGGTCTGCATGCTCCCGGGAGAGCGGATGCCGGAACAGAGCTTTGCCCTCCGGCAACTGTGTGACGCAGGCACCGCTGAGGGTGATCAGATACCGGATGCCGGGAAACTGCTGTAGCGCCTGGGGGATTTGTTCCCGGTTCCTGCCGCTGGTGGGCACAAAGCAATAGCCCTTGTCCGTCATCCGGCGGATGGCATCCAGGTTTTCCGGACTGAGCCTGCCCTGGCTGTCCAGCAGGGTGCCGTCCAGATCGCATGCGATTAGCTTGATTTCCATATTGCCTCCTCAGTTATTGCCTTAGATCCATACTGCGGATCTTTTCCCGGATGGGCAGGATCTGTGCCGGGGATACGGACAGTTCATCCACGCCCATTCGCAGGAATCGCTCCGTCAGTGCCGGATCCGCCCCCAGTTCGCCGCAGATGCCCGCCCAGATGCCTGCCTTGTGGGCATTTCGGATCACCTGATGGATCAGTCGCAGCACCGCCTCGTGATGGGGCTGATAAAAAGCCTCCAGGGAGGGGTTCTGCCGATCGATGGCAAGGGCGTACTGGGTCAGATCGTTGGTGCCGATGCTGAAGAAATCTACCATAGGTGCCAGAATATCGCTGATGACCGCAGCGGCAGGGGTCTCGATCATGATGCCGGTTTCCATGTGTTCCCGAAAGGGGATCTCCTGCTGACGCAGCTCCTGCCTGGCAAGCTCCACCTGTTTCTGGATATGCCGGATTTCCTCTGGGCTGGTAATCATAGGGAACATGATGGACAGATCCCCATATACCCCTGCCCGGTACAGGGCACGCAGCTGGGTACGGAACAGCTCCGGTTCCGACAGACAGATCCGGATGGCTCGATACCCCAGCGCCGGATTTTCCTCCCTGGGCAGATGAAAATAATCAATCTGCTTGTCCGCCCCGATGTCCATGGTGCGGATGATAACGGGCTTTCCTGCCAGTTTCTCCGCTGCTTCCCGGTATGCCCGGAACTGCTCCTCCTCCGTGGGCATGTGGTCGTTCTGCAAATAAAGAAATTCGCTGCGGAACAGACCGATACCCCCGGCATCGTTTTGCAGGGCAGCGCTGATGTCATCCAGCCCCCCAATGTTGGCGTAAAGCCGGATGCTCCTGCCGTCCCGGGTGGTGTTGGACTTGCCCCGGAGCGACTGCCACAGCCGGTGTTTTTCCTCTTCCTGCTGCTTTTTCCGGGTGTATGCGGCAATGGCTTCTGCATCCGGATCGATGCACACTGTCCCGGTGAATCCATCCACAATGGCGGTTTTCCCCTCCATGGAAGGATCCAGCTGACCCAGCCCCACCACCGCCGGGATCGCCATGGTGCGTGCCAGAATGGCAGTGTGGGAGTTCTCCGAGCCACGGAGGGTGAGAAACGCCAGGATCTTTTCCTTGTCCAGCTGGACTGTTTCACTGGGGGTCAGATCCTCCGCCACCAGGATCACCGGCTCCCGGGTCAGCAGGGATTCCTCGTTTCCGCCGTTGAGGCAGCGGATCAGCCGGTTGGAGATATCCACCACATCCGCCGCCCGTGCCTGCATGTACTCATCGGTCATGGTGGAGAACATCTGAGAGAAGGAGTCGGAGGTGCGCAGCACGGCGTATTCTGCATTCACTCGCTGGGTGTGGATAATGTGGCTGACGCTGCTGCAATAGTCCTCATCCTCCAGCATCATCCGGTGGATCTCAAAGATCTGGGCGTGGATTTCCCCCACCTCCCGCAGTGCCTTTTCGTGGAGTGCATCCAGCTCCTGTGCTGCCTGCTGCCTTGCCCGGTCAAATCGCTGCTGCTCCGCCTCCGGATCCGTTATGGTTTTCCGGCTGATGGTGTCGTTGTCCTTTTTGTAAAAGTACAGCTTCCCCATGGTGACGGCACCGCAGACCCCCTTGCCCTGTATTTTGTTCATGTCCATCCCTCCGGCTTACAGATTTGCTTTGAGAAAGGCTTCTACCCCGGCAGCAGCCTCTGCTTCGTCCGATCCCTCCACGGTCACTGTTACCGGATCCCCCTGCTTGACCCCCAGTCCCATCAGAGCAAACAGCTTCTTGGCGCTGGCGGTTTTGTCCCCCTTGGTCAGGGTGATCTCGCTTTCGTATGCCTTTGCAGCCTGCACCAACTGCCCGGCAGGTCTTGCGTGGATGCCGTTCTCGTCCGTAATGGTATACACAAACTGTTTCATAAACTGCTCCCTTCCGCCGCACTGCGGCTGCGGCTTCTGCCGCTCTGGTAGCAGTATGGGCTGCTTTTTGGGAAACATACTTCCGGACGCAAAAAAGCCGGAGGATGAAGTTCCTCCGGCTTTCGCCTTATTTTTTGCATTTGCCCGTAATACCCGTCACATCGATCCGCCAGATGCCCGTGCGGGACAGGCTTTGCGCAATGGCGGCATCGAACCGGGACATATTCTCCGGGGTATACTTTTCACAGATCGCCCGAAGTGCCCGGATCTTTTCCGCATCATCCGTAACCTCCTGGGCTGTGCCGGTGAGAATGGCTGAGGTATACCGGGTGGTGAATTTGTCATGCACCGGCTCCGCCATACCCACGCAACTGACACACACTGCCGGATGCTTCCGCAGCGCCTTCAGCTTCAGTCCCTCCTGGGCACAGTGAAAGTACAGGGTTTCTCCGATCCGTGCAATGGAAAGGGGCACACAGTAGGGCTCACCTTCCGGCAGAAGCATGGAAACCGTGCCGAAGCAGCATGCGTCCACTGCCTGCCAGGCAGAATCCCTGTCCATCTGTCGGTCTGTTCGCCGCATGCTCATGCCTGCTTGCCTTCCTCCGGTGCCATGGCAGTCCGGATGGCGTCAATCTGCTTCTTGATTTCCGGATCCCGGGTCAAGTCGTAGGCAATGGAGTAGAAGTATGCCCCCAGCTGCATCTGTTCGTCCTGTACGGCGGTTTTCGCCAGCACCAGTGCCAGCCGGATCAGTTCCTCATTGGGGCCGGCAGGCAGCTCGTACTTTTCAAATACCGCCAGAACCTGTTTCCGGGTGGGCGGTTCAATGTTATGCCCCATCAGCCCTCGCAGATTTACAAGCTCTGCCTGTACTCCCGGGTGGTTGTTGTAAACCAGGCTTTCATAGAAGAAGCATACCGCTGCATCGTAATCATGCACCGCAATGGCGTAGAATCCAAGGTCTGCATAGATCCGGGACATGGCGTAGGTGCTGTTGGCGATGGGGAACAATTCCCTGATTACAGCCAGCAGCTTTTCCGGTTCCTTTTTCAGCTTGTAGACCTCCGCCAGTTCAAAGCGCACATCGCAGCTTACCGGGTTGAACCGGATGCCCTGCTCCAGCGCTTCGATTGCATCGTCCAGCTTTCTCAGCTCCACCAGGGCGTAGCCGTACAGCGTACAGTACATGGCGAAATCATAGGGGGCACGTTCAATATTGGACTGCCCCGGATAGAGCATCCGGTACAGGTGGTACTCAAAGGGATTCCGGAAGCTGAAATAATGCAGCTTGCTTTCCTTGCCGAAGCCCTCCTCGCATTTTGCAGTCAAGGCACGCAGTGCCACTGCTGCCTCCTGGTATTTTTCCTGGTTGAGCAGCTCCCGTGCCTCATGGAACAGCTCATCCAGCCGCTTGCCGTTCAGGGTGGTAGCGGTCATGAACTGATCCTGCTGTTCCTTGGGCAGCAGGCTGAATGCCAGCTCTGTAATGCGTTTTGCCAGTTCCTCGCCGTTTGGCTCGTGGGCATAGCGGCGCACCTGTCCCTCCAGGTAGGGAATGTCGGTTTTCAGATCTCCGGTCAGATTGGCGTTGCAGATCGCCAGAGCTTCTTGGATTGTGGTTGCCATCGTGTTTCGTCCTTCCGTTTAACCCCGCTTCATGCGGTTGCCTTCTGTGGTGTCAAAGCCCCGTGCCTTCAGCTGTTTTTCAAATTCTGCGTTGATTTTATCCAGCTTCTTCTGCCGCTTTGCCTCCGCCTTGGTCATGGGTGCAGCCGGCTTGGGCGGCTCTGCGGGCTTGGGCGTAGCCTTGGGTGCAGGCTTCTGCTTGGGGGGAGCCTTGTATTCTACAAAGTTTATCGCAACCTTGTCGTCATCCTGCTTTTTCTTGGTGACTGTTTCACCCATGGCGCTGAGCATATCCTCTACGCTGCTGATGACAGGAGGTGTGGCGTTGCCGTTTTCCATATCAAAGGCGGAACGCTTGTTTGCATTCTGATTGGAGATTGCCTGCTGGAACACGTTTCCTCCATTTGCCCCATACGAGGGGGGCGGTGTCTGCTGTACGGGAGGCAGGCTGTATACCGGCTGGGTAATGGGAATAGGCTGACCATAGTTGTCGAATTCTTGGTATACCGGCTGTCCCTGGGCACTGTAGCCCACAAAGATCGGGTTGGGCTTGACAGGTGCCGTGGGCTGTGCCGGTGTGGGGGCATCCGCCTGAACCGGGGCAGTGGCAGCGAATTTCTGCTGCATGCTTGCCAGAACATCGTCGATGTTGTCCACCACCTGTGCAGGGGGCGGCGCAATGGCTTCCTCCGGTGCAGGCTCCGGCATAACAGGCTGAACTGGAACAGGTGCCGGGGTGGGTGCAACTGCAACCGGCTCTACGGGAATGGGAGCAGACTCCGGCATAACAGGCTGCACCGGAACCGGTGCCGGACTGGGTGCAACTGCAACCGGCTCTACGGGAATGGGAGCAGACTCCGGCATAACAGG
>ENA-OURV01000336-OURV01000336.1-human-gut-metagenome-genome-assembly--contig:-NODE-336-length-40030-cov-12.322852_pt1 | contig 40030 bp, 30 predicted proteins | sample MGYA00242141_ERZ509072 | MGnify/ENA primary metagenome ERZ509072 (study PRJEB26280, sample SAMEA2338763) | human gut metagenome | biome: human gut; feature: human-associated habitat; material: faeces... | reverse complement strand
GCGTACGGGAATAGCTGGAACGGCTCCGGCTCAGAATCCACGCCGCCGGATAACCCAACACGATACACCCGATTGTAGTGAGCAGAGCAATGCCGATGGAATACACAAAGGTATTGACGGCTTCCGGATGCGCCAGAAACTTCCGAAAGTTATCCAAGGTAATCCGGCCCGTGTCATCCGTAAAAGCATAAATCACAATCAGGACCAGCGGAATAATCACGAAGATGATTGAAAAAATCAGGTAAGGCAAAGTCCAGCTTCTCCGCGACAGAAAAAACAAACGCAGCTTGTTCATCGTTCCTCCCGTTTTACACGTACCCGGATGTCTTCAGGAGCAATGGATATTCCCACATGGTCTCCGTCATCCCATACGTCGTTGGTATCGACAAACACATTCTCATCCCAGTCCGACCAGACGGTCAGGTGATAATGGTTCCCTTTATAAAGAATAAATTTCACTTCTCCCGTCAGTGCTCCGTCTTCGGCATCGTCCTGCAAGTCAATCTTGTCGAAATCCACTTCCACCTGCACTTCGCCCAAAGGCACTTGCTGCAAATCGACTGGAGCACATTCAAATGTACAACCAAGGAACTCCACATGCGTTTCATCCAGCAGTTTTCCATCAAACGTATTACACAAGCGTTCCTTTTTCATGATATGGATGTCGTGAGGCTTCACCAGCAGGCCAACCTCCGTACCTGCTTCAAACGCATGATAATCCTGCACCACGAACTCATACCCTTGGCACAGTACCACCATTTCATAATGCACTCCCTTGAAGATGCACGACTGTACCACGCCGCGAAGCTGTGCCATGTCCGACACAGGAAAGATATACAGGTCTTCCGGACGAATCACCACATCCACCGGTGTCTGTTCCCCGAAACCTTCGTCCACACACTCGAAATCCCGGTCGCAGAAATGCACCAGTCTGTCTTTCACCATCACCCCGTTCAGGATATTGCTTTCGCCAATGAAATCGGCTACGAACGAATTGATGGGTTCATTGTAAATATCGGTTGGGGTACCAATCTGCTGGATACGCCCCTCGCTCATCACCACGATGGTATCGCTCAGGGTCAAGGCTTCTTCCTGGTCGTGAGTGACATACACAAAAGTGATGCCCAATGACTTGTGCATCTCCTTCAGTTCCATCTGCATGTCCTTTCGCATCTTCAGGTCGAGGGCAGCCAACGGCTCGTCGAGCAACAACACCTCCGGCTCGTTCACGATGGCCCGCGCAATGGCCACACGCTGTTGCTGTCCACCGGAAAGGGAATTCACGTCACGATACTCATAGTCGGTCATCCCCACCATTTTCAGGGCAGCCTTGACTTTTTTCAATACCACGTCTTTCGGAAGTTTCTTCAGTTTCAATCCGAAAGCAATGTTGTCATACACATTCAGATGGGGAAACAATGCGTACTTCTGGAACACCGTGTTCACCGGACGCTTGTGAGGCGGAGTCTGGGTAATCTCTTTACCCGCAATGCAAATCACTCCTTCGGAAGCCGTCTGGAAACCGGCAATCAGGCGCAGCAAGGTAGTCTTGCCGCAACCTGAAGGTCCCAGTATGGTTACAAACTCTCCTTTTTTAATGGACAGATTGATATGATCCAAGGCCGTTTTCTCGCCAAAGAACTTCGATACGCCCTTTACCTCTATAATCGGTTTAGTTTCACTTTGCATGATTTCTGAAAAATTGGTCCGCAAAGTTACATATTAATTCATTTTGCAGTACGATATCTCTGGCTTTTCTTCTTTATTTTTATTCAGTCCACAAAGGAATGTAAAAGAATCTACATATTTATGCAACATATTCATTTCAAGCCCGAGAAATACATGTCGAGCAGTTTCCGTGCCGCAGAGAAAGAGGTAGCTTTTCCTTCCAACACTTCCTGTTCCTGCAAAGGCAATAAAGAGGCAATCTGCGGATTCTGATAGAAACTGTCGCGCAGATGCTCGTTGATGGTTTCGTACATCCAGTATTTAGCCTGTTCATTTCTGCGACGTTCAAAATAGCCGTTTTTGCGGACAAAATCAATGTAGGCATAAATCATGTCCCAGATTTCCTTGATACCGATATTGTAAAAACCGGAATAAGTCAGCACCTGAGGCGTCCAGCCCGATTCGGGAGCCGGGAAAAGATGCAAGGCATTCCGAAAATGAGTGGCTGCCAGCTTGGCTTTCTCAATGTTGTTTCCGTCGGCCTTGTTGATGACAATGCCGTCGGCCATTTCCATAATTCCTCGCTTGATGCCTTGCAGTTCATCACCTGTACCGGCCAGCTGAATCAGCAGGAAAAAATCGACCATGGAATGAACAGCTGTCTCACTCTGCCCGACTCCGACTGTTTCCACAAAGATTTTGTCGAAACCGGCGGCCTCGCACAAAATGATGGTCTCACGGGTTTTGCGGGCTACTCCTCCCAGCGAACCAGCTGAAGGACTCGGACGGATAAAGGATTTTGGGTGTACAGACAGTTTCTCCATACGGGTCTTATCGCCCAGGATACTTCCTTTGGAACGCTCACTGCTGGGGTCGATAGCCAATACGGCCAACTTTCCACCTTTTTCTTCCAGTACGTGCAAGCCGAACACATCGATTGACGTACTCTTTCCGGCTCCCGGCACCCCACTGATGCCGATACGGATGGAATTGCCGGAATAAGGCAGACATTTTTCAATCACCTCCTGTGCCAGCACCTGGTGTTCCGGTTTCACACTCTCCACCAGCGTCACTGCCTGGCTCAGCATGGTCACATCGCCTTTCACGATGCCTTCCACATACTCTGCTGCCGTGTACTGACGACGTTTGGGTTTCTTTCTCAGTTTCAGATAAGGATTAACAATGGAGGGCTGTTCCACTCCTTGGTTTACAGTTAACCCCTTATAAGCTTCGTTGTTTTCGGGGTGTTCCATATATATTTTATTTATCCGACGATTTCAGCCGGGCTTTCACACGGATGGTAATCATCGGTTGGTTAGGATCGTTGGTTATCATCAGGACACGCGGAGTTCCTTTCACGCGAGACAGGTTGTGAGCCAGCACGGTAATCTTCATTTTCGTAGATTCTCCCGGTTTCAGTACCCTCTTGTTCAGCTTCACGGCCAGCGCCATGCTAAACACCTGCATATCCTGAATGTTCAAGTTAGACTTACCCGTATTTGAAATGACTATGGTCTGCGATTTCTTCTGATTGGGTTTCAAATCTACAAACTGCAATTCCTTGGCCGACAAGGTAATCTGCGGCGGATTGTTCTTCTGCTGTTCCGTCAGTTTGGAGAAATCGGGCAACAAAGCCACAGATACAGGAATTTCATTCTCACTTCCTACTTTATCACCCGGGAAACGGGATAGATAGACGGAAGCACGGGTAATACCCAATTTCGGAAGTTTCTCTGAATCCAACGTAACCAGGATTTTACCTGCTTTTCCTCGTCCCAACTTTTCCGGTACTGCCGTAGCTTCCAGGTAAGGAGGCAAATGCATCAGTACGGGCGAGTACGCCTTATTGGAAGAGTTAGCCACCTGCAGTTCAATTACCGGATGGTCTCCTTTGTTCACCGAATTAAAGTCCAGTTCATCCATGTTCAATCGGATAGCTCCGATGGCATACGGATGAGTAAACGAAAAGTTCTTGGCATCGGCCGTCACTTCTCCGTTAAAATCCAGATAAATAGGCATGGGAGACGCATTACAATACACGCCCACATCCTTATAGAAATGTCCGATAGCTTCTGCATCGAACACCACTGTAATCTTCCCTTTTCCGCCAGCCGGGACCGGTTCTTCTGTCCAAGTAGCCTTGGCACAGCCGCAAGAGGTCGTTACGTTAGAGATAACCAAGGGACTGTCACCCGTATTGGTAAACGAATAAACAACAGTGGCCGGATTTCTCCACAAGACATACCCCAAATCCTTCGTCTGCATGTCAAAAGTAATTTTAGGCTGTGCAAACAAAGAAAAACAGGCAGCCATACACAACAAGAAAAGAGTATATATACGTTTCATTGATTTTATTCTTTCTAAATTATGGAAACAAAGATAAAGAGAAAACAGAAACAAGCAAAATCAAGTCTGAAAATTTATTCCGCCGAGCCTACGACACAAAAAAATCCGGGCAGGAAACACCTGCCCGGACTGATTTATTCCACTTGAAGAACCTCTCCTTTTGTATGACTTCCAAATTCCGGTGCATAGACTGACTGGATAGTAGCCGTACCGGCCTGATAGGTTCCGGCACGGTCTATATAGACCTCGTATTCTATCACATACGTACCTTTCCGCAGATGGTCCATAAAGAACGAAGTGGAAACATCTCCGGGTGCCCGATAATAGCCCAAGCCATTCTTCCATACATAACCCGACAATTGCTCTACGGGCTCCATGCAGGCTGCCCGTTCATCCTTCAGACTGACAAAGTCCATATCCCGGTCGGTACGGAAAGTCAAGCGAACCGTCAGCCGGTCGCCGACGTGCAACGTCGCTTTCCGCTTCAAAGTCTTACCTTTATATATATACTCCCGTGAAACCTTCAAGCCGTCACCTTCAAACGACTGAATCTTGTCCATTTCTTCCAAGTATTGGGTATAGACCGCTCCCCATCCGACACCTTTTCCCGTCTGGCTGACCGTCAGTGCCTTTTCCTCCGCAGCTTTTCCAGTCCAAGTCTGACGTATATAGCCCAGTCCGTCGTCCGGAGTCTCCAGTCGGATATCTATACCCTTTGCCTCCATCTTTCCGGTTTCTTTCAACGCCATTCCATCCGACAACAGAGCATAAAGGGCATCTGCCGTAGCCAGCGGCGTACTCCAGCACTGCACCTGCTTCTGTTTCAACAACCAGTGTTTCATCTCGTTCAGCATCGTTTCATCCTTCTCTATCCGTTGGATAGCTTCCATGGCAGCCACCTGCGTCGGAATCCGATATCCGTTCCAAGCATACAAGGCTTTCGGAGTATCGAAATAACGGCCCATTTCCGGGGTAGTCACCGTGTATTCCTTGATGGAATGTACCAGGATTTCAGCCTGCTGTGTCTTTCCCTGTGCCTGCAGAATACGGGCAATCATGGCTTTCTCATAAATGGTGTATTCGCTGGAACGGTTTTCCAGTTTCGCTACCATGTATGCCTTGGCTGACGGCTGTACCCTGTCCGAAGCAGCCTTATCCAACGACACGATATACAAATATCTCACAGCCAAGCCACTGGGAAACAGTTTCCCGTTTGTTCTCGACTCATTTTCCTTCAATTGCCGATATTCCTCACAAAAAGTTCCTTCCAGATAATTCAACGCTTTCAGGTACATATCCGATACCCGTACGTCCAATCCTACTTGCATAGATTTCAGACGAGCCAGCAATTCCGTCACTTGGGTAGTCACCATCCGGCTGCCCTGCATACCACCAAACCAGCTCCAGCTTCCATCCGTTTTTTGCAAGGTAGCCAGTTTCTGTACGGTCTGCTCCATGCGATACTTCATCGTGTTCAAGTCGAACAGCAAGCCAATCCGCTGCCGTTGTTCCTGCTCACTGGCCGCCTCAGCCAGCCAAGGAGTTTCTGCCAGCAACAGATTCTTTACTTCCGGCTTTTTTTCCAATTCACTCCACAAGGTTTCTTTCTTCACGCCTTGTTTCCGCCACGCATCAAACACCGTCTGAATCTGCGGATTCAGTTCCACAATCTTCTGTGCCAGCGTCTGAGCATAGTAGGCAGTCGCCCAAGAGAACGCATCGTCCTGTTGTGGAGTGCCTACCACCGGAAGAGCCTGTACGGCGTACCATATTGGCGTAGAGGTCAATTCAATGGTCAACCGGCAATTTTCAGCAGTCTTGCTCTGCCCGTTGAACATCTTCTCCAAGTTCACTTGCTGAGACTGCCCCGCTTCTACCTGCAACGACTGAGTTTCAGTAATCCACTGCTTATCGGTCAGGACCGGCAGATAATGCTGTTCTCCGTCACTGAACTCCCCGGCTTCTGCCTGCATCCGGCAAATCAAGACCTCACAATCTGTATCTACTGGAAAGGCAAAGCGTACACTGCCCGTCTCTCCGGCCTTTACCTGAAAGTCCTGGACAGACTGATAGACCAAGCTTCCATCCACCGGATTCACCAGCTCCAGCCGGGCCTTCCCTTTCACCTCCTCGGTAGATAAGTTCATCAACGAAGCTGCCAGTGAAGCCTTATCTCCCTGACGAAGGAAACGAGGCAAATTCGGCTGAACCATAAACGGTTTTTCAGTACGGGTTTCAGCCTGCATCAGTCCATAATCCATGTCACAAGTATGGGCAAATCCTTGGAACCGCCACTGGGTCAACGCATCTGGAACAGTAAATACCAACCGTACAGTACCAGTTGAATCGGTACGCAAATCCGGATAAAAGAAAGCGGTTTCCGCAAAATTTTCCCGTAAAGTCAGATCCGACTCAACCTCTATATTCACTGTCTCCGACTGAAGTTCCACACGCGATATCCCATCATTTTGAGAGAATCCCTCTTCCGCCAAAGCTACATCCTCTTTCATCATACTATTCGGTGCCGCTACAGCTGCCTTCATCATGATTCCCGTTCCTCGAATCATCCATCCGTTGCGGGTAAAACTTCTGTACTGTCGCAAGGAAGGAATCCACAAACTACTGTATAACTGCCAGTTATCCGGCACATAGACCGATGACAACGAATAAGTATAGAATGGAGAATAAGCCATTGCTACGCTGTTCACCTGCTGAATAAACGGTATTACCGAAGGCGTATAGCGACTAAAACTTAAGTTAAAGTTCCATGGATTCTCCCATAAACGGTCAAGGGAAGCATCATATAACGTAGCCAACAGACGGGCATCTGCCGGCTTACCGGAAGCATCCAAAATCCGCATCGTCCAGGTTTCTTCCGTACCCGGACGCAGACGGTCGCGGAAGGTCTCCCATTTTAAGGTCAATTTCTTCTCAGGAACCGGGCGCTTCAAAGCCACCTGCTTGGAATACCAGATGCCGTCCTTCATAAAGCCGAAGCTCACAGTGATACCCTCGCCGTACTCCGGCTTCCAAGTATAGGAGAACGGACGGATTTCCTGATTCAAGACCTGCACCTCTGATACCAGCATCCTATTTCCACTATACACATGATAGAACAGGTGCACATTCGGTTCACTACTGCCCACGTACAACGTCACCGGCTGATCGACACGCAGTTCCGTACCGTCCTGATAGAACCATTCCACGGTCTTTATCGGAGGAACACTGTCACTCAAAGAGAAAAGAATGAATTCCTGTTCTGTACGGCAAGGACGTCCCTGGTCATCACGGGCCGAAACCTCCAGCAAGTATTTTCCGGAAGCCAGTTTCTTCCATTCTTCCGGTAAGAAAGGCTGAGCGGACGATACCGTATCCGACCACACGGTCTGCCCTTTCTCTCCTGCCTCATTCAAGACATAAAGACGACAAAGCATCTGCAGCATCACCGGTTGCCGTTGCAGATTCAAAGCCTGCACCTGAATCTTCTCCAGTTTTTCCCGAGCGACCTTTTCTCTCAGCCCCTTGATTTGCAAACCTACAGAATGTTCCCCTACCGGAAGCACCATCAGCCCTTCCTGGGTTTCTCCAGCCACATCCGTCACTTCCGCCTTCACCTGGTAACGATAGAATCCGTCCCATCCCAAAGAGACTTCCGTATCCGGACGTAGCAAACAGACTTTTACCGCAAAGGTTCCATCCGGCTGGGTTGTCAATTCTCCTTCCGCCAGTTGTTGTTCCTCTGCAGTCGCCCGCCAGAACCACGCTTTCGAACGCGTCAAAGTATAACGTACCTTGCCACCTTGCACGGGAGCGCCGGAAAATTTCTTCACTGTCCCTTCCAACGTCAGGGAATCGCCCATGGTATAGGTTTTCTGTACGTCTTTCCAAGTTACCTCAAACGTCGGACGTTTGTATTCTTCCACACGAATAGTACAAGAAGTTTTGTCCGATTCAATACGGAAGGTACCGGCCAAGGTTTCCGACGGCAACTGAAATTCCGTGGAGAATGCCCCGAAATCATCGGTCGTCAATTCTTTTCGGGCGATTTCCCGGTTGTTGGCATCCCGCAATGCCAGCCAAACAGCCGCACCCTTGCGGACCTGTACCTCATCCCCTTCCTGCGTATAGGCTACTCCCGACACATAGACCGTCTGCCCTTTACGGTAAAGCGCCCGGTCGGTAAACAAATCCATCCGGTCGGTCGTTTTCTGAGAACGATTGACAGTCGACAAGACTCTTCTGGACCAATAAGATACTTCCATAAAATCATCTTTTGCGGTACGTACATGCATCCATAACTGTGATTTCATATCCGGCACAACCGCCTTCCCTTGCTTGTCTGTGAGATAAGTCTTATATACCGTATAATTGCCCGGTACCGAAATCGAATAGAACACCAGTTCGGCTCCAGCCACCGGCGAACCGGTCTTCCGGTCCACCACATGGCATTCCGTTTGATTTCCTTCCATCGGGAAAGAAACCACCTGGAGTGAAGACAGATGTACCACATCGTATCCTGTCTTATCCTTATAGCCATCGGGAATCGACTTCAACACATAAATCCCAGCCTCCGGCATCCGACGAGTCAAGACTGATACCGAATCCTTATAATCAGGTGTATCCGGCAAGTCCAACCGCACCTTGTCCACCAGTTTGCCATATTTCTTGATTAACGCTGCATGGTCCACACTATTGGCAAACACAGAAGAAGATGCCTTGAGATTCAATTTATACCATTCCAGCGTAGCCCCTTTCAGATTTTTGCTGACGACACGAAGTTCCGTTTCTGCCTGCGGATAAGGTCGGGTTACCTGCACCGAAAGTGAAGGCATGCACACAATACGCTGCTTGTCTTTCAAGTCGGCGGCAAATTCCGACTTAGGATAACGCTTCAAACCTTCTTCAATCACTTTCATTTCGGACACATAATCCTGTTTTTGGTGATAGAAATCGGCCCAGCAGATGTATACGGCCGCACAAGCATCCAACCCGGAATAGGCTTCTGTCCATGACTTCCAGCATTCCACCGCTTGTGTGTCCGATACCTGTTGCGGATACTTCCATCCCCTGTGCAGCCAGCCATCCAACCGTTCCAGACGCGTCAACAACTCAGCCTCCCGATTGTTTACAGCCTTATATTGCTCCAACAACTTCTCATAATCATCGTACACCGTACACTGCACCTCCTTGCTATCCCGGCCATTCATCTTCCACTGATAAATGGCCTGCCGCAACAGCAAGTCGTACATCGTATCGCCGAAATAACGCTGGCTCCATTTTCCAACCCTCGCCATAGGGCGGAAATCCGCAGCTGAAACAGCCATCAAGGCATCCTTGTCTTTGACCGACTGGTCAAAATAATACCGCACGCTGTCCGTCTTTTCCGAATCTGACTCCAGCAGATAATATCCTGTCAGGAACATCAGCACTGCTTTTTGCAAAGGATCGTTCTCTTCCATCGCCCAATCTTTCATATACTGAAGTTCCTTCGGCAGACTGTCTGGCGTCAATTCTATCTGACATTCCACACGTGAAAGATAGGCTTTCAACAACTGTGGCGTATTCTTTTCCTTCCTTGCTTTTTCATAAATCTGATTTACCTGTGAAATCAGGGTTTTCGGCAAATCCTTCTTACGGCTCTCTTCTACCTCTTTCCACAGACGGTCATAACTCTGAGCAGCCCCGACCAACGGGGTAAGAAGAGCCCACAACCAAACGGCGCTTAGCAAGAATAATCTGTTCATATCCTTTAATTTTAAATTTTACTTCATTGGTTTCTTATAAAGATAAAGCAGATTTCCCATATTACTGCATAGATTTTAATTAAAAGAAGCAAAACGCCCTCTTCCAAGGATACAAAAAACGGAGAGAATCCAGATTCCATACGAACCAGATTCTCTCCGTATCTATTTATATTGGGGGCCAAAAATTTATTTCTTCGGCGTATTCTCCAAAGTAGCTACCAAGAAGTCATAGAATTTCTTTACTGACGGAATATGGCAACGTTCTTCCGGAGTGTGCGGGCATTCCAGCGTAGGACCAAATGAAATCATATCCAATCCCGGCACAATAGCACCGATGATACCACATTCCAGTCCGGCATGAATCACTTTCACTTCCGGTGCTTCTCCAAACTGTGCCTTGTAAGCATCCTTCATAGCATGCAGAATCGGAGAATTCACATCCGGTTCCCAACCAGAATAGCTGCCAGAACGTTCTACGTGCATACCAGCCATAGAGAAGCAGCTTTCAATTGCTGTATTGCGGTAATCCTTCATAGACTCACGAGCACTGCGGGTCAGCACCTTGATGGCAGCTTTTCCCTTACCGATTTCTACGATAGCCAAGTTGGAAGAAGTTTCCACCGTATCCGGAATGGTCGGAATAAAGCGTTCCACTCCATTCGGACAAGCATAGATAGCATCTACCAAGTTGTCGCGGATTTCATCGGGCACCATCATCTTCGGCAAGTCTACACGCTCAGCCGTAAAGCTCAGGTTGTCTTCAATGGTCGCATATTCATCGCGCCATACCTGCTCACATTCACCTACGAAGGCCAGTACATCGTCCACCTCCGAAGCCGGTACGGTAATTACCACTTCACAGTCACGCGGAATGGCATTGCGCATGTTACCGCCTTCCCAAGATACCAGGCAAGCCTCATCGTAAGCAATCACCTGATTCATGAAACGTGCCATCAGTTTGTTGGCATTGGCATGTCCCCAGCCAATCTGGATACCGGAGTGACCACCGCGCAGTCCTTTCAACGTCACTTTCAGCGCCACGTCTTCCGGATCGGTTTCCACTTCCTTGTATTCCAATGTAGCTGTCAGGTCTTCGCCACCTGCACAACCTATATAAAGCTGTCCTTCTTCTTCAGAATCCAGGTTCAACAGGATATCTCCTTCCACCGTACCCGGTTTCAAACCGAAAGCACCATACATACCGGTTTCTTCATCGGCCGTAATCAGTGCCATCAGCGGACCGTGTTTCAGCGACTTGTCTTCCATGACTGCCATGATGGCTGCCACACCCATACCGTCGTCTGAACCTAAAGTCGTACCTTTTGCTTTCACCCATTCTCCGTCTACATAGACTGAAAGAGGGTCTTTTTCAAAATCATGCTGTGTATGTTTGTCTTTCTGAGGAACCATATCCATGTGGGCCTGCAGAATAACGGCCTTACGGTCTTCCATGCCCAGAGTAGCCGGCTTCCGATAGATAATGTTTCCGGCTTCATCCTGAAATGATTCCACACCCACCTGCTTACCGAAATCCAGCAAGAAGGCCTGAATTTTTTCCAAATGTCCCGACGGACGAGGAATTTGAGTCAACGAATAGAAATGCTTCCACACATTCTGCGGAGCCAAAGAAAGAATTTCGTCCATATTGTTATTTGATTTTATCCGGCAAGCAAATTACTTTCCGGCGTGTTTCTTATTTACCAAAGGTAAGGCCACAAGGCCATAAATACCAAGCAAAATTAATAAAAAGGTTTGAATACCATGCACCAACAGGGCAAATATTCCTGCATCATCTTTATCAACCCCATACATCATCATCATGGTGATGACCGCAAAATGCCACGGACCCGCCCCATTGGGAGTAGGCACCGCCACTGCAATACTTCCTACCACGAACATCACCAGCCCCGGCATCCATCCCAGCGAAGCCGAGAAATCGAAGCAATAGAAGCTGACATAGAACTGCAAGAAATAGCAAGCCCATATACCTATAGTATATAAGGTAAATAGCCAAGGGCGTTTCACATGGCGGAGGGAAAGGCATCCGGCCCATACATCATTCAGAATGCTCCGCACTTTCGTAAAAATGGCCAACTTACGGACCAGAAAGAAAAACAGTACTCCCGCAGCAAACAGGCAGGTCAAGGTAATATAAAAGTTGGTCGATGTGAAAAGTCCGGTAAAGAACCCCATGTTCGTTCCTGTTTTTTCGAAGAATGCCGCGAAAATACGCGACTGCAGTAACAAGGTCACCACCGTGATGAGGATGACACACAGACTGTCAATCAAGCGTTCGGTAACTACCGTACCCAATGATTTGGAAAAAGAAACGCCATCATATTTTGCCAATATGCCGCAACGGGACACTTCGCCTACACGGGGTACCACCAGATTGGCCGCATACGATACAAACACGGCATACACACTGTTTGCCACTTTCGGATATTCGCCCAATGGAGCCAACGTCAGGTTCCAGCGCCATCCGCGAAACAAATGTCCCAACACACCGAATACCAGTGAAAAAGCCATCCAGCCGTAATTCATCCCCCCGTCGAGCACGCTCCACACCCGTCGGAAATCAAAATCATGGTAGGTCCACCACAGAATAGCCGCTCCCAACACCAGCGGAAGGGCAATCTGAAAGACCTTGTTTATTATTTTTTTTAAACCTGTTCGTTCCAAAATCAGTCGGTATATAAAGATTTATATTTAACTTTGCAAGATACAAAGATAATATGAACATTTAAAACCTGAGGCATGAAATTAGTAAAACCTAAAAAGTTTTTAGGACAACACTTTCTGAAAGACCTGCAAGTGGCGCAAGACATCGCCGACACGGTAGATACCTGCCCGGCACTTCCCGTTCTCGAAGTAGGCCCCGGAATGGGCGTACTCACCCAATACCTGCTGAAGAAAGAGCGCCCGCTCAAAGTCGTGGAACTCGACTTTGAATCGGTGGCATATCTGCGCGAGAACTTTCCGCAGCTGGGCGACCACATCATCGAACAGGATTTTCTGAAAATGGATCTCCGGCAACTTTTCGACGGAAAGCCTTTCGTTTTGACCGGGAACTATCCTTACAACATATCCAGCCAGATTTTCTTCAAGATGCTCGACAACAAGGACCTCATTCCCTGCTGTACGGGTATGATTCAGAAAGAAGTGGCTGAACGTATTGCCGCATCCCCAGGGAACAAGACTTATGGTATCCTAAGCGTGCTGATACAGGCCTGGTATAGCGTGGAATACCTGTTCACGGTGCATGAGCACGTGTTCAACCCTCCCCCAAAAGTAAAGAGCGCCGTCATCCGCATGACCCGCAACGAAACCAAGGAACTGGGTTGCAACGAACAACTATTCAAGCAGATTGTCAAGACCACGTTCAACCAGCGCCGCAAGACACTCCGCAATTCCATTTCATCCATTTTGGACAAGGGAAACCCGCTCAGCGCCGACCCCATCTTCAACAAGCGACCGGAACAATTATCCGTGCAAGACTTCATCGACCTGACCAACCGGGTGGAACAGGCCCTGCAAACTTCCGCTCCTAAAGCGGAATAACCCTGCACACGAGACAACAGACTACAATAAAAGAACTCTTCTGAAACTTACGAGATGAACAGCGAAGATATCAAAACCGTCACCGAGCTGATTGAGAAGAAAGATTCCGACCAGCTGAAAGAGGTACTCAAAGACCATCACCCGGCCGACATTGCCGAACTATGCAACGAGCTGGACGCCGAAGACGCCCGCTTCATCTACCTGCTGCTGGACAACGAAACAGCAGCCGACGTATTGATTGAAATGGACGAGGATGCCCGAAAGAAATTCCTCGAAATCCTGCCTCCGGAAACCATCGCCAAACGGTTTGTGGATTACATGGACTCGGACGATGCCGTCGACATTATCCGAGAGATGGACGAAGACAAGCAGGAAGAAGTGCTTTCACACATCGAAGACATTGAACAGGCGGGCGACATCGTCGACTTGCTGAAATACGACGAAGACACCGCCGGTGGTTTGATGGGTACGGAAATGGTGATTGTGAACGAAAACTGGAGTATGCCTGAGTGTCTGCGCGAGATGCGTCTGCAGGCCGAAGACATGGACGAAATCTATTATGTATATGTAGTAGACGATGACGAACGCCTGCGAGGAGTATTCCCGTTGAAGAAGATGATTACCAGCCCGTCGGTATCCAAGGTGAAACACGTAATGAAAAAAGACCCGATTTCCGTCCATGTAGACACTCCGATTGAAGAAGTGGTACAGACCATTGAGAAATACGACCTGGTAGCCGTTCCCGTAGTCGACAGCATCGGCCGTCTGGTAGGACGAATCACCGTCGACGACGTAATGGATGAGGTTCGTGAACAGGCCGAACGTGACTACCAGTTGGCATCCGGTTTGTCACAGGACGTAGAAACTGACGACAGCGTATTTCGTCAGACCACAGCCCGCCTGCCCTGGCTGCTTATCGGTATGCTCGGAGGAATCGGCAACTCCATGATTTTAGGGAACTTCGACACCACTTTTGCAGCCCATCCGGAAATGGCTCTCTACATTCCGCTGATTGGTGGTACAGGAGGAAACGTAGGAACCCAATCGTCTGCCTTGGTGGTACAGGGTCTGGCCAACAGTTCGCTGAGCGCCGAAAACACTTTCAAGCAGGTACTCAAAGAATCAGTAGTGGCCCTCATCAATGCCACCATCATCTCCATGCTGGTGTACATCTACAATTTCATTCGTTTCGGAGCCAATGCCACCGTAAGCTACTCCGTGTCCATCAGCCTGTTTGCCGTCGTCATGTTCGCCTCTATATTCGGCACGCTGGTCCCCATGACCCTGGAAAAACTGAAGGTCGACCCGGCCATTGCCACCGGACCGTTCATCTCCATCACCAACGACATTATCGGTATGCTGATGTACATGGGAATCACTGTATTATTGGCCTAAAAATCTCCCCCAAAAAACGCAAGTGCGTTTGGAGTAAAACGCAAGTACATTTTACTTCAAACGCCTTTACGTTTTGAACAAAACGCCTTTACGTTTTCCTTCAAACGCAAAGGCGTTTTTTTCACCCCTCAAAAACGACGGAAATCCTCCTATTTATTCAAATCTCTTCAGAAAAATCATTCTATTTTTTAAGTTTTCCACTGAAAAAATATGAAAATCAGATTTTATTTCTTTAATTTGTAAGAGTTTTTTTATAAACACACATATACAAACAAAAGAATTATACTCTTTAAAATCTATATACGATGGAAGTAAACGAAACTAACCGCCCATTAACTGAGGCGCCAATGGAAAAACCCGTTGAAGCCCCGGTTCCTACTATGGAAGAAACCGAAAAGGATACGTACACTCCGAAACAGACCTTGGAAGAAGTGGTGCAACGCCTCAAGGAAATCAATGAAAAGAATGACCTGACCGACAAACAGGAAATCGACACCCTCAAACAAACATTCTACAAACTTCAAAAGGCCAAATCAGAAGCGGCACGGAAAGCTTTCATCGAAGCAGGAGGAAATGCAGACGATTTTATCCCGCAAGCAGAACCAGTTGAAGAAGAATTCAAGAAGGTCATGAATGCCATCAAGGAAAAAAGAAATGCCTTGGCTGCTGCGCAGGAAAAGGAAAAAGAAGAAAATCTGACTAAAAAGCTGGGCATTCTGGAAAGAATGAAATACCTGACCGAATCACAAGAAGATACAAACAAGATTTACGACGATTTCAAGAAACTCCAACAGGAATGGAACGAAATCGGACAAATACCTGCAGCTAAAGTCAACGAGCTCTGGAAAACGTATCAGCTTTATACCGAAAAATTCTACGACATGGTAAAGCTGAACAACGAGTTCCGTGAATACGACTTCAAGAAGAACCTGGAGCTGAAAACCCGCTTGTGCGAAGCCGCAGAGAAGCTGGCCGATGAACCCGATGTCATTTCGGCCTTCCACCAGCTACAGAAACTTCACCAGGAATTCCGGGCCATTGGACCGGTAGCCAAAGATTTGCGCGAAGCTATCTGGACCCGTTTCAAAGCGGCCTCCACGGTTATCAACAAACGTCATCAGCAGCACTTTGAGGAGCTGAAAGAAAAGGAACAGAACAACCTGGACCAGAAAACCGTGATTTGTGAAATCGTGGAAAGTATGGAATACGACAAGTTTACCACTTTTGCCGACTGGGAAGAAAAGACACAAGAAATCTTGGCTCTGCAAGCCAAATGGAAAACCATCGGCTATGCGCCACAGAAGATGAACGTCAAGATTTTTGAACGCTTCCGGGCTGCTTGCGATGAGTTCTTCCGCCGGAAAGCTGCATTCTTCAAATCTATAAAGGAAACCATGGCGGCCAACCTGGAAAAGAAAAAGGCGCTTTGTGAAAAGGCGGAAGCCCTGAAAGACAGCACCGACTGGAAAGAGACAGCTGACATTCTGACCAAACTCCAGAAGGAATGGAAAACCATCGGTCCGGTAGCCAAGAAGCATTCGGATACGGTATGGAAACGTTTCATCGGTGCCTGCGACTATTTCTTTGAACAGAAAAACAAGGCGACTTCTTCACAACGTACAGAAGAAGTGGAAAATCAAGCGAAGAAGGAAGATGTCATCAAACGGATGGCTGCCCTCGAAGCTGCCGGAACAGCTGATGAAGCTACCGCAGAACAGGTTCGCGCCCTGATGAAGGAATGGAACTCCATCGGTTTCGTACCTTTCAAAGAAAAAGACCGCCTGTACAAAGAATTCCACGGCTTGGTAGACAAACTGTTCGACCGTCTACACCTGTCGGCAACAGAAAAACGCCTGAGCAACGTACGCACCAGCGGCAACAAGGAAAGCAATCTGTATCGTGACCGTGAACGCTTGGTTCGCACTTACGAAGGGCTGAAGAACGACATCCAGACCTACGAAAACAACTTGGGATTCCTGAACTCTTCTTCCAAGAAAGGAAACACACTGGTGGCCGATATCACCCGTAAGATTGAACGTCTGAAAAAAGACATGGAACTGGTACTGGGTAAAATCAAGGCCATTGATGAAAGCTTAAAAGAAAAAGAATAAGAATAAAATGTATCCTATCAAAAAGAGGTCACTCCCATCAGGAGAATGACCTCTTTTTTCGTTTAAATCCTCTTGAAACTACCTCGTAGTAGTCTACTCATTACTCCGTAGTAACTCTTCCACTTCTATACAGTAATTACAATCTTACCATATAGTAAAATTTCTTCCAAGTCATCCGGCACATATACTTTTCCGCCAAACTGAGAAGCCGCTTCCGCCGTATAACGGACTTTCCGGGTAGCCAGTGTCTTGTCCTCCGTATGATACAGCAACAGGTTCTTTACCTCAAGCTGAGCAGCCAGACGGCCGGCATCGAGTGCGGTGCTATGATGTTTCTCGTAAGGTTTGAATCGTTCTCGGTCTTCGTACAGACAAAACGCTTCACAAAGCAACCAATCAGCTCCTTCCACATAGTGACGGTTGCATTCATTGTAAGGTTCATCACCCAGGCAGACCAATGACTGTCCGTCGGGCAGCATAGTCCGGAAACCAAACTGTTTCTCCTTGGTCGAAGCGATGTCAAAACATTCTACCTCCAGACCGATGGTTTGAAACTTGCCTCCATTCTCTACCTCACACAACAAAATGTCTTCTCCCAGACGGTCCACAATCTTCTTCGGCAATGTCATCCGGCAAATCCAGTCGAGCACCTTGACCACCTTCTCATGGCCGTACACCCGCAGGGTGCCTTCATATTCTCCCTTCTGAATAGCCTGCGCCACCACACGGATCATCCATATCACTCCTAAAATATGGTCGGTATGGGCATGCGTCACAAAAATCTCATGAATGTGGTTCAAAGGGATATGAGCTTTCTGCAGTTGCGACAAGATACCGTTTCCTCCTCCGGCATCCACCAAAAAATAGTTTTCTCCACGGCAAAGTGCAAAACAGGTATTGTAACAGTTCACTACGGCAGCATTTCCAGTGCCCAGCATAATCAGTTTCATTGAATCTTCTATCATAATCTTTCCTCTAAAAAACTACGCAAAGGTACAATTTTTTCTCTTTTGTATTTTTAACACATCCAAAAAATACCAATATCCCTACCCCATACAGGCATCGGACAGGCCTTCCATGCCACACCACAAAAAATACAATAAGTAACCTGCACTCCACGTCGTCTACCTTTCGCTTAAGACACTGAATATTTGCCACTTCAAATTCATTACAATCAGAAAAAGACTGAAACGAGAAATCACCCTGAATACATATTGTAAGAAATACAAAAACAAAGAATTATGATATTGTATATACTAAGATATTCATTCTATTGAACAATAAGCATTTACACAATCAAAAATACACTTGCATATCTCAATAAAAAAAACGTTCTTTGCAATGAAGACAAAAAAAATGCTTATGGAATACACACGACAATTAGCCAACAATCATATCTCGGTAGACTGCGTGGTCATCGGGTTTGACGGAGAGAAACTGAAAGTGTTGCTCGTCAAACGTGTGGGGGAAGAAAGTGGAGAAGTTTTCCATGACATGAAGCTTCCGGGAAGCCTGATTTATATGGATGAAGATCTGGACGATGCCGCCAAACGGGTACTTCGAGATTTGACGGGTCTCAAAAACGTAAATCTGATGCAATTCAAGGCGTTCGGATCCAAAGACCGTATCAAGAATCCCAAAGACATACATTGGTTGGAACGGGCTGAGAAGGCTAAAGTGGAACGGATTGTCACCATCGCCTATTTGGCCTTGGTCAAAATAGACAAGACCTTAAACAAGAACCTGGATGAGTACAAGGCTGAATGGGTGGCTCTTGAGGATATCAAGGACCTGGCCTTCGACCACAACCTGATCATTGCAGAGGCCATCAAGTTCATCCGTCACCACATCGAATTCAACCCGTCGTGCATTTTCGAACTGCTGCCACGCAAGTTCACGGCCCTACAGCTCCGGATGCTCTACGAAGTGATTCTCGGCAAACCGTTGGACGTACGCAACTTCCACAAAAAGATTTCAATGATGGAATACATCGTACCGCTGGAGGAATATGAACAGGGAGTATCCCATCGTGCCGCAAGATATTACCGGTTCGACCGGAAAATCTACAACAAAACAAGAAGATAATCAAAAAACGATATAAAAATATGTATTTATTAGGTTATGACATAGGAAGCTCGTCAGTCAAGGCGAGTCTAGTAAACGTAGAAACCGGGAAATGCGCCGCTTCTGCTTTTTTCCCAAAAACAGAAGCCCCTATCCTTGCCGTCAAACAAGGATGGGCTGAACAAGATCCGCAAAGCTGGTGGGAAAACCTGAAACTGGCTACACAGGCTGTATTGACCACATCCGGAGCCAAGGCAGAAGAAATCAAAGCCATCGGTATTTCGTATCAGATGCACGGACTGGTTTGCGTGGACAAAAACCAGCAGGTACTTCGTCCTTCTATCATTTGGTGCGACTCCAGAGCCGTACCCTACGGACAGAAGGCATTTCAGGAATTAGGAGAAGCACAGTGCCTTTCTCATTTGCTCAACTCACCGGGAAACTTTACGGCTTCCAAACTGGCATGGGTAAAGGAAAACGAACCGGACGTTTATGCGAAGATTTACAAAGTCATGCTTCCGGGCGACTACATTGCCATGCGACTGACCGGGGAAATCTGTACCACCGTATCCGGATTGTCGGAAGGCATGTTCTGGGACTTCAAGGAAAACAAGGTAGCAGATTTCTTGCTGAACTACTATGGTATCGACGCTTCCCTGCTGGCTGACATCCGTCCGACTTTCTCCGAACAAGGTAAAGTGACTGAAAAGGTTGCTGCCGAACTGGGACTGAAAGCGGGAACTCCGGTCACATACCGTGCCGGTGACCAACCGAACAATGCATTGTCATTGAATGTGTTCAATCCGGGAGAAATTGCTTCTACTGCCGGTACATCGGGAGTGGTATACGGAGTGAACGGCAGTGTGAACTACGACCCGTTGTCACGTGTCAACACCTTCGCACATGTCAATCATACTCCTTCACAAACACGTCTGGGGGTATTGCTCTGCATCAACGGTACAGGCATCCTCAACTCGTGGATGAAGCGTACGCTCGCTTCCGATCTCAGCTATGCAGAAATGAATGAAGTAGCCGCACAGGCCCCCATCGGAGCAGACGGCATCAGCATCCTTCCATTCGGGAATGGTGCAGAACGCATGTTGCAGAACCAGGAAACAGGCTGTTCCATCCAAGGTGTCAACTTCAACCTGCACAACCGCAGTCACCTGTTGCGTGCCGCACAGGAAGGAATCGTATTCTCTTTCCGCTACGGCATTGACATCATGAAAGGTATGGGAATGGACGTAAAGAAAATCCACGCCGGACATGCCAACATGTTCCTGAGCCCGCTCTTCCGCGACACACTGGCCGGAGTGACCGGAGCTACCATCGAACTGTATGACACCGACGGTTCTGTAGGTGCCGCCAAAGGAGCCGGAATGGGTGCAGGCATCTACCGAGACCATGTGGAAGCTTTTGCCACCCTCGACAAGCTCGCGGTTATCGAACCGAAGGCTTCTGACGCAGCCGCTTACGCCGACGCATACGCTCGTTGGAAAGAATGTCTTGAAACTATCACAAAAAAATAATCATACATTAACTTTAAAAACAAAAATATTATGGCAACAAAAGAGTACTTTCCGGGAATCGGAAAAATCAAATTTGAAGGTGTAGAAAGCAAAAACCCGATGGCTTTCCGTTATTATGACGCAAACAAAATCATCATGGGCAAACCGATGAAAGAATGGTTGAAGTTTGCAATGGCTTGGTGGCATACTTTGTGTGCAGAAGGCGGTGACCAGTTCGGTGGCGGTACCAAGAAATTCCCTTGGAAAGGAAATCCTGATAAAGTACAGGCTGCTAAAGAAAAAGCTGATGCAGGCTTTGAATTCATGCAAAAAATCGGTATCGAATACTACTGTTTCCACGATGTAGACTTGTGCGACGAAGCCGATACCATTGAAGAATACGAAGCTAACCTGAAGGAAATCGTGGCTTACCTCAAGAAAAAACAGGAAGAAACAGGTATCAAACTGTTATGGGGTACTGCCAACGTATTCGGCCATGCCCGTTATATGAACGGTGCTGCTACCAACCCTGATTTCGACGTAGTAGCTCGTGCTGCTGTACAAATCAAGAATGCCATCGATGCGACTATCGAACTAGGCGGTACAAACTACGTGTTCTGGGGTGGACGTGAAGGTTACATGTCTTTGCTGAATACCGACCAGAAACGTGAAAAAGACCATCTGGCACAAATGTTGACAATGGCTCGCGACTATGCACGTGCAAAAGGTTTCAAGGGTACCTTCCTGGTTGAACCGAAACCAATGGAACCGACCAAACATCAGTATGACGTAGATACTGAAACTGTAATTGGCTTCTTGAGAGCTCACGGACTGGATAAAGATTTCAAGGTCAACATCGAAGTGAACCACGCTACGCTGGCTGGCCATACCTTCGAACACGAACTGGCTGTCGCTGTAGACAACGGTATGCTGGGTTCTATCGATGCCAACCGCGGTGACTACCAGAACGGATGGGATACTGACCAGTTCCCTATCGACAACTATGAACTGATCCAGGCTATGATGCAGATTATCCGTGGTGGTGGTCTGGGCAACGGCGGTACGAACTTTGATGCCAAGACACGTCGTAACTCTACCGACCTGGAAGACATCTTCATCGCACACATTGCCGGAATGGATGCCATGGCTCGTGCGTTGGAAAATGCAGCCCGTCTGCTCGAAGAATCTCCTTACAAGAAGATGTTTGCTGACCGTTACGCTTCATTCGACAGCGGTAAAGGAAAAGAATTTGAAGAAGGCAAGCTGACTCTGGAAGATGTAGTAGCCTACGCTAAGAAAGCAGGTGAACCGAAACAGACCAGCGGAAAACAAGAATTGTACGAAGCTATTGTAAACATGTATTGCTAATGAGCTAAAAATTTAGCGCTCAACCGGCATGCCCGTCGGTGAAGTTTATCTTCCCCCGACTGGGTATGCCGGTTTTGTTTTCCCTAAAAACTTATTCATTATGAATTACACAGAAAAAGGAAGCAGAGCCTATCTGTTTTCCATCGTACTCGTAGCCGTTCTCGGCGGACTGTTGTTCGGTTATGACACAGCTGTCATCTCCGGTGCAGAAAAAGGGCTTCAGGCTTTTTTCATAGGAGCCGACGATTTCCTCTACACCGATACCTGGCACGGCATCACTTCCTCAAGTGCTTTGTTAGGATGTATCCTTGGTAGTGCGCTTTCCGGCTTCTTTGCGTCTCGGTTTGGCCGAAAAGTATCTCTGTTGGCCGCAGGTGTCATGTTCTTCCTGTCAGCCTTGGGGTCATACTATCCGGAATTTCTCTTTTTTCCACATGGAGACCCTTCCTATTCCCTGTTGTTGGCATTCAACTTCTACCGTGTGCTGGGAGGTGTAGGTGTAGGACTGGCATCAGCCATCTGCCCGATGTATATCGCTGAGATTGCTCCCAGCAACATCCGTGGCACATTGGTTTCCTGGAACCAGTTTGCCATCATCTTCGGTCAACTGGTAGTCTATTTTGTCAACTTCCTTATCTTGGGCGACCACCTGAATCCGATTGTGGAAATCGTCGACGGAGTCAACCGTATTATGAATCCGGACGAAGCTGCTTGGAGCATTGAAACCGGATGGCGCCTGATGTTTGTCAGTGAAGCCGTCCCTGCCGGATTGTTCACACTATTGGTATTCTTTGTTCCCGAAACACCGCGCTACCTGGCTATGACCGGACGCGACGAAAAAGCGCTGTTTGTACTGAGCCGTATCAACGGACTGACACAGGCCAAGGCCATCCTGAAAGACATCAAAGACACCGCCAATGAAAAAACAGAAAAACTGTTCACATACGGCTGGATGGTCATCTTCATTGGTATCATGCTGAGTGTATTCCAACAAGCCGTAGGCATCAATGCCGTCTTATATTTTGCCCCTCGCATCTTTGAAAGCATGGGTATGGGCAACCCAATGGTACAGACCGTATTCATGGGCATCGTCAACATCCTGTTCACACTGCTGGCTGTCTTTACTGTGGAGAAATGGGGACGCAAGCCCCTGCTGATTTACGGTTCCATTGGTATGGCTATCGGTGCCTTCGGAGTCGCTTTCAGCAATGCCGTGAGCGGACTTTCTCCGATGATACCTGTCATCAGCATCATGATTTATAGTGCTTCGTTCATGTTCAGCTGGGGCCCTATCTGCTGGGTGCTCATTGCCGAAATCTTCCCCAACACCATCCGTGGAGCAGCTGTAGCCATCGCCGTAGCCTTCCAGTGGATTTTCAATTTCATCGTCTCTTCTACTTTCCTGCCGATGTATAACATGAGTGCCGGAGACATGGGCGACAAATTCGGACACATGTTTGTGTACGGATTGTATGGAGCTATCTGTGTCATAGCCGCCATCTTCGTATGGCGACTGGTACCAGAAACGAAGGGAAAGACATTGGAAGACATGACACGTCTGTGGAAGACACGCCGGAAATGACTTTCAGAAACAAACATAAAAAAAGACATTCAGGGAAAACTCACTGAATGTCTTTTTTTTGTAGCGGGACCCGGGATTGAACCGGGGACCTCATGATTATGAATCATGCGCTCTAACCAGCTGAGCTATCCCGCCATTCCATTAAAAAAACCGCCAGGCGTGGAAGCCACCCAACGGCTAAATCATTCTTCGTAGCGGGACCCGGGATTGAACCGGGGACCTCATGATTATGAATCATGCGCTCTAACCAGCTGAGCTATCCCGCCATCATTTCGTGATTGCGGGTGCAAAGATAGAGCAAGTTTTTGAATTGCGCAAATTTATCCTCCCTTTTTTACTCTTTTTTCGGAAAGAAGCCACATATTGTCCGACTTTATCCGCTAGTAAAGCACTATAAACAAGCAATTTCCACCATTTGCCCCAATTAACCTTTCGATGTAAAGTATTTATTTTATGCCTTAAAAAAACAACTTGAGACGATTAGAATTCCTAAAAAAATATCTCCAATCATTATGGAGTGAACAAAAAAATACTTTAATTTGCCACCGTTGCAAAAAATACAAATAAAAACACTAAAAACGTCATGAAAAGAAAAACACAAATAGAATATCCACTGAATCCTTCTTCCAGTGTCATCATATGGAATGCCATCAGTACGACCGCCGGCCTGCAGCGCTGGTTTGCCGACCAAGTGACAAAAGAAGGAAAAACCTATACATTCCACTGGGGAAAAACGGAGACACGGCAAGCCATCGTAGTCAACAGCCGCCCGGAATTTTTCATTCGCTTTCACTGGCTGGATGATGACGAGGCCAAAAGCTATTTCGAAATGAAAATCCATTACAACGAACTGACTACCGACCATTCGCTGGAAATTACAGACTTTGCTGAACCCGGAGAGGAAGAAGACGTACGCAGCCTTTGGGACTCTCAAATAGAAACCTTGAAAAGAGTTTTCGGAGTATAAATCTATAAAATATACAAAACTTTATTTTGCTGTCCGTTTTTTGTGCTACTTTTGCATGCTGATAATATTAAACAGGAATGCTACGCATAAAAAAACTTGATATATTCGTCTTAAAGAGTTTTCTGATGCTCTTTTCGGGGACATTCTTTATCTGCCTGTTCATTTTCATGATGCAGTTTCTATGGAGATATGTCGACGAACTGGTCGGAAAGGGCTTAGAGATGAGCGTATTGGCTCAATTCTTCTTTTTATCAGCACTGACTTTGATTCCATTGTCTCTCCCACTGGCCATCCTGCTGGCTGCCTTGATGACATTCGGAAACTTTGGAGAGCGTTATGAGCTGTTGTCCATGAAGGCAGCTGGTATTCCTCTGCTCCGCATCATCCGCCCGGTCGTGCTTTTCTGCATGTTCTTGGGAGTCATGTCGTTTTTTTTTCAGAACGTCATTGGTCCGAGAGCCCAAAAGGAACTCTGGACCCTGCTGGTTTCCATGAAACAAAAATCACCGGAAGTGGACATTCCGGAAGGAGTATTCTATAGTGACATTGAAGGATATAACATCTACGTCAAGCACAAGGACCGTGAAACAGGTATCCTGAAAGACGTCCTGATATACAATTTTTCCGATGGATTTGAGAATGCCCACATCATCTGGGCAGCAGAAGGAAAGTTGGAACTGACTGCCGACAAAAAACATCTGTACCTGCATCTGTACAACGGAGAGCAGTTTGAGAACCTGAAATCCCAATCAGTCATCTCGCGCAACGTCCCCTATCGCCGGGAAACATTCAAGGAAAAGCATACCTTGATTGCTTTCGATACCAATTTTGAAATGGTGGATGGCAACTTCCTGAACCAGCGTTCGGACATCAAAAACATGCGTGAAATCTCGCTGGCCATCGACTCCCTGAACATGTATGCCGACAGTGTGGGGCATGCCATGTACTCGGACGCCATGAAAACGACGTACCGAAAACCGCTGCTTACCAAAACGGATTCCACTAAAATCCAGACAGAACATCTGAGCATGATCAATACCGACAGTATACTGAACAGCATGACATCGGCACAGCGGTTAAAGGCCCTCAACACCACTGAAATGCGGCTTTCTTCACTCATTTCAGAATGGAGCATGAAAAGCTACATGACAAGAGAGGCCGACGGAAACATCCGCCGTCACCAATCAGACTGGCACAAGAAAATCACTTTGTCACTGGCCTGTATCATCTTCTTCTTTATTGGTGCCCCATTGGGAGCCATCATCCGTAAAGGAGGACTGGGTATGCCGGTCGTGATTTCGGTCTTGATCTTTGTGCTCTACTACATCATCGACTCTGGAGCCACCCGTGTGGCCAAAAGTGGAGAGATGAACATTGTGCTGGGTACCTGGATGAGTACCCTCATCCTGGCACCTTTGGGCGGATTCCTCACCTACAAGTCGAACAAGGATTCCGTGGTGTTCAACATCGATGTCTATGCAGCCTTCTTCCGAAAACTCTTAGGCATCCGGGTATCACGCCACATTTTCAAGAAAGAGGTCATTATCCATACACCTGATTACAACAAAATCTGCCAGGAACTGGACGACCTTTGCCGGAAGTGTGAGACCTACGGGAACACCCACAAGCTGTTGGGGCCGCCGAACTACTATCAGGTGTTTACCAACAACAAGCATGACGATGCCATCAAGGAAATCAGCCAGCAGATGGAAGCGCTGATAGAAGAACTGTCCAACACCAAAGACGGAGTGGTGCTGAACTTCTTGAACAATTATCCGTTCTTATCCATCAAAGCGCATAAAAGCGTGTCGGACAACCGCTGGCTCAATCTGCTGATTGGTATCATTGTTCCAGCCGGACTGCTCATCTGGCTGAATATCTGGCGTTACCGGGTACGTCTGGACAAGGACCTGAAAACCATTGTCAAGACCAGCCGTGACATACAGGAAAGAATTAAAAAATCATTCTAAACTATCATATCATTATGGAGAAAATCAAACTGAATACAATTGAAGAGGCAATCGAAGATTTCCGCAAAGGAGAATTCGTCATCATCGTAGACGACGAAGACCGCGAAAATGAAGGCGACCTGGTGGTGGCTGCAGAACTGATTACCCCGGAAAAAGTAAATTTCATGCTGAAACATGCAAGAGGTGTACTTTGCGCCCCTATCACTATATCCCGCTGCGAAGAACTGGACTTGCCACATCAGGTGTCTAACAATACGTCTGTACTGGGCACGCCGTTCACCGTAACCATCGACAAGCTGGAAGGCTGTACTACCGGAGTTTCGGCTGCCGACCGTGCAGCTACCATCCGCGCACTGGCCGACCCGACTTCCAAGCCGGAAACCTTCGGACGTCCCGGACACGTGAATCCGCTGTATGCACAAGACAAAGGCGTACTCCGCCGTGCCGGACATACGGAAGCGTGCGTGGATATGGCTCGCCTGGCCGGACTCTACCCTGCCGCTGCCCTGATGGAAGTGATGAACGAAGACGGCACGATGGCCCGTCTGCCGGAACTGAAGAAGATGGCCGACGAATACGGCTTCAAACTGATTTCCATTGCCGACCTTATTGCCTACCGCCTGAAACAAGAATCACTGGTAGAAAAAGGAGTGGAAGTAGACATGCCGACCGAATACGGACACTTCCGTCTGATTCCTTTCCGTCAGAAAAGCAACGGACTGGAGCACGTGGCGCTAATCAAAGGTACTTTCTCTGAAAACGAACCAGTACTGGTACGTGTACATTCATCTTGCGCTACCGGCGACATCTTCGGTTCCATGCGCTGCGACTGCGGCGAACAGTTGCACAAAGCCATGCAGCAAATCGAAAAAGAAGGAAAGGGAGCCATCATCTACCTGAACCAGGAAGGACGCGGCATCGGCCTCATGGAAAAGATGAAAGCCTACAAGCTGCAGGAAGAAGGAATGGACACAGTAGATGCCAACCTTTGCTTGGGACACCAGGCCGACGAACGTGACTACGGAGTAGGTGCACAGATTCTTCGCGAAATCGGCATCCACAAGATGCGTCTGCTCACCAACAACCCGGTGAAACGTGTGGGACTGGAAGCCTACGGACTGGAAATCGTAGAAAACGTGCCCATTGAAGTGACGCCCAACAAGTACAATGAGCGCTACCTGCGTACCAAAAAAGACAGAATGGGACATACCTTACATTTCAATAAATAATCAAGACCTATGGAAACAAACAATTTAGTAAAAAGCTTTGCCAGCAAAGCCGCACAAACGGCTTTGTTTCGCAGTGTATACATTTGGATGACGCTGGCGCTGGTCATCACAGGCTTTGTGGCCATGTATGTGGCTAAATCATACACCCTCATTGAGACCATGATGCAGAACTCCATCCTATTCTGGGGCTTACTGATTGCCGAAGTAGCCTTGGTGATGTATCTTTCTGCCCGCATACATAAAATCAGTTTCACCACGGCTACCCTCCTGTTCATCGCCTATTCGGTGCTGAACGGAGTCACAATGTCCGTGCTGTTCCTGATTTATACCCTCAGCTCCATTGCCACCACTTTCTTCGTGACGGCCGGAACATTCGGAGTAATCGCCTTGTTTGGCTATATCACCAAGAAAGACCTTACCCGCATCGGAAGCCTTTGCCTGATGGGAGTCATCGGACTGATTATCGCCTCACTGGTGAACATGTTCCTCCACAACTCGATGATGGACCTGATCATTTCTTACATCGGCGTGCTGCTGTTTGTGGGACTTACCGCTTACGATTCGCAAAAAATCAAGCAACTCCTGTCGCACGACGACATTGAAGTGAACGAGACCACGCAGAAGATAGCCCTGATGGGAGCCTTGACCCTGTATCTCGACTTCATCAACTTGTTCATTTATCTTCTCCGCATACTTGGAGACAGAAAATAAACCTTTTTCGAAGCTAATTTCTTTTATATATGGAAGAAATTAGCTTCTTTTGCAAAGAAAATTTCCAACTTTAATAACACAATAAAATGAACCAACTTTCAGATCGTTTGAACAGCCTGTCGCCTTCGGCTACACTGGCTATGTCACAGAAAAGTAGTGAACTTAAAGCTCAGGGGGTTGACGTCATCAACCTGAGTGTGGGAGAACCGGATTTCAATACTCCGGACCATATTAAAGAAGCCGCTAAAAAGGCCATTGACGAAAACTACTCTCGTTATTCACCTGTAGCCGGATATCCGGCACTGCGCAACGCCATCGTGGCAAAATTGAAAAATGAAAACGGTCTGGAATATACCGCCGCACAAATCAGCTGTGCAAACGGTGCCAAGCAGTCTGTCTGCAACACCATCCTTACACTGATCAACAAAGGTGACGAAGTGATTGTTCCGGCTCCTTTCTGGGTAAGCTATCCGGAAATGGTGAAACTGGCCGAAGGTACTCCGGTCATCGTACGTGCAGGCATCGAACAGGACTTCAAGATTACTCCGGCCCAGCTGGAAGCTGCCATCACTCCGAAAACACGTGCGCTGATTCTCTGCTCTCCGTCCAACCCGACAGGTTCAGTCTATTCAAAGGAAGAACTGAAAGGACTGGCAGAAGTCATTGCCAAGCACGAACGTGTGATTGTCATTGCGGATGAAATCTACGAGCACATCAACTATATCGGCAAACACGAAAGCATCGCTCAGTTTGCTGACATCAAAGGCCGTGTAGTCATCGTCAACGGTGTATCAAAAGCATACGCTATGACAGGATGGCGTATCGGTTTCATCGCCGGACCGGAATGGATTGTAAAAGGTGTGAACAAATTGCAGGGACAGTATACTTCAGGACCTTGCTCTGTATCACAGAAAGCCGCTGAAGCTGCTTATACAGGCACTCAGGCTCCGGTAGAGGAAATGCGCAAAGCATTCGAACGCCGTCGTGACCTGATTGTGAAACTGGCCAAAGAAATCCCGGGATTTGAAGTAAACGTGCCGCAGGGAGCCTTCTACCTGTTCCCGAAATGCGATTCTTTCTTCGGAAAGAAAGACGGCGACCGTGTGATCAACAACGCAGATGATTTGGCTATGTACTTGCTGGAAGTAGGTCACGTGGCTTGCGTAGGCGGTACTTCTTTCGGTGCGCCTGAATGCATCCGTATGAGCTACGCTACTTCCGACGAGAACATCGTAGAATCTATGCGTCGTATCAAGGAAACTTTGGCTCGTTTGAAATAACAAACTAAAAAAGAGACTATTACATGACAGCTCCGAAGATTTTTCGGGGCTGTTTTTTTATGCTTCAAAAACGCACTTGCGTTTGGAACAAAACGTACTTGCGTTTCAGATAAAACGTACTTGCGTTTGAAGCAAAACGCACTTGCGTTTTAGTTGAAATGTACTTGCGTTTTAACCGAAACGCAAAGGCGTTTTTTGCAGGACCTAATTTGACCTACCATATTCCTCTGAAAAAGGCAAAAAAAATAAGGGAATCCTTTAGCAGGGTTCCCTTATTTTGTGTCATACAGACGATTCGATTATCCCAAGTGAATTGCTTCAGAAGGACAAACGTCAGCACAAGTTCCACATTCTGTGCAAGCGTCCGGATTGATTGAATATTTATCACCTTCTGAGATTGCTCCTACCGGGCATTCATCGATACAAGTACCGCAAGCGATACAATCGTCACTAATTACGTAAGCCATTGTTGTAAAAAAGTTAAGTTATTATTAGTCCTAATTTGATAGTGCAAAGTTAATCTTTTTCCTTTCAGTTGTCACATCCACTTTACATTTTCTATCCAATTCAGTACAATTTATAATTCGTCTAAATAGAGTCAACGCATTATCGACTGGTACATTGCCTGTTGCATTCGGGTGCGGATGTTGTACTTCACCAGGTTGTTCGTTCCCAAGGCAGAAGGATACGTCCGGTTACTCAAGAACACAAAAACCAGTTCATTGTCTGGATCCACCCACACGCAAGTTCCCGTATAACCGGTATGGCCAAAGACGGAAGCGGGTGCTTCAGGCGTGCACGGACTGTTTTCCGGATTTTCCACATCGGGCTTGTCAAATCCCAGTCCCCGGCGGCTGTTGCGCGACTTCAGCGTGGTGAACAGTTCACATGTGGCACGGCTCAAGTATCTTCTGTCTCCGCAAATCCCCTTATCCAGCCACATCTGAGCAATCCGAGCCACATCGTGAGCCGTAGAGAACAAGCCGGCATTTCCCGAAACTCCGCCCATAAAGGCAGCAGCCTCATCCTGCACAAATCCCTGTAACGGTCCGCCACGCAGCAAATCGTCCTTGACAGAGGGTACAATCTGTTCTTTCTTGAACTTGCGCAAAGGCAGGAAGGCGGTATGCCTCAACCCCATCGGAGCATAGAACACACTGTCCAGGTACACATCCATCGGAGTCCCCGTAATCTTCTCTACCATCTCTTTCAGGAGCATGAAGTTCAGGCAGCTGTAACGATACGACCGCCCTTTCAACGGGCTTTCTACAATCTGCTTCACCACCTCCCGACAGAATTCCTTGTTCAGGAACAAGCTGTCGGACACTTGCAGCGGATAGTCTGCCGACGGAGTATGTGACACCCATTGCGGGTTGTACTGGAAATCCGGGCAGGCATACATGTTTTCTGCCAATTTCAGCGTATGGGTCTTGTCCGGTTTCTTACGGAACAAGGCTCCGTTACAAGACTTCATATCGATGGCCTCCTCATAAAACGGAAGGTAGGCCGGCAATCCAGATTCATGGAACAGCAAATCCTGGATGGTGAGACGAGACTTGTCCGTTTTTTTCAAGATGGGCAAATAATCCGATACCCGGTCGGTCAGTCCGAACTTGCCCTCGTCATAAAGTTTCATCACGGCCAACAGCGTAGCCGTCACCTTGGTCAGTGAAGCCAAGTCGTACAGACTGTTCTCCTTCACCGGCATCCCGCCTTCATACGTATAGTTTCCAAAACATTTGTTGTACACCGGAAGTCCTTCTCTCAGAATCATGACATGACAGCCCGGATAGGCTCCCAACCTGATTCCTTCTTCCGCAATGCTGTCAATATTTGCCAGTATGGAAGCATCCATCCCTACGTCTTCCGGATCATACCTACGGGGAGTATCCGGGTCTACCGTCAGTCCGTCTCCTGCCCTGAACAGCCCGGCCAACGGAATGGAAAGACGTCCATCGGCATACGCATTGCCTAAAAACAATTCAGCCACATGGCGTTGCACGTAATCCTCATCCACATGAGCCAAGATAACCGTCGAGGCATGGCGAACCACTTCAGGCATTTTTTCCAGTGTCTTCATGTCGCCAAAACAAACCAAAGCCAGCGGTTTGTCAGCTGCCAATTTTTCCAACAGCGGCACATACGGTTCCACCTCCTGCGAATGCAGTGCTACCAGTACCCGCTGTGCCGGGCGCAAACGAGCCCCGATTGCCTCCAGCGAATCGACATTCGCATGCAGCCAGCTGACCGGATAATCCTGATGCAACTGATGATAGAACGGATAGGCCTCCGACAAGGAAGAAGACACGCTCAACAAAACCGTTCCCGACACAGACAAATCGAGCGGGAGCAGGGCCAGCGAATCTTTCACCACCGTCACCGCCGCTTCCGACAACTTCTGCTGAAGTGCCAACGCTTCCGGAGTGGCAATCTTTTCTTCAAGGCCTTCGGTCGGAATTTCCTTCCAGGAAGAAAGTCCCAAGGCATATTTAAAGGTCAGCACCTTCCGGCATTTCCGGTCAATCTCTTCTTCCGTCAGCGTACCTTTCTTAATTGCAGACATCACTCCGTCGATTTCCTTCTTCAGATTCCGGGGAGCCAGCAGCACATCGTTGCCTGCTGCCAACGCCTGGGCACAGACATTTTCATGCCCTGCAATTCCTTTCATTTCCAAGGCATCCGTCACCACCAGTCCATGGAAATGCAACTCATCGACCAGCGTATGCATAATCACTTCTTCCGAAATGGAAGCCGGCTTTTCGCCCAGGGCAGGCGCATGCAAATGCCCCACCATCACCCCACCGACGCCCGCTTCAATGGCTTTCTGGAAGGGATACAACTCCACACTGTCCAATCGGCCACGATCGAAATTCAGTTCCGGCAATGCTTTATGCGAGTCGATTTCCGTATCTCCGTGCCCCGGAAAATGCTTACACACCGACATCACCCCCCCTGCTTCCAGGCCGGTGGCATAAGCCACCACCTTCCGAGCCACTTGCCTGGCCTCACTTCCGAAAGACCGAAAGTTGATGACCGGATTATTCGGATTGTTATCCACATCGGCCACAGGGGCAAAATTGACCTGTACTCCAATCAGTCGGCATTGGCGGGCCACTTCTTTTCCATAAGCATAAAGTAAGGAATCATTTTGCACACATCCCAAGACCCGATTATACGGATACGACAGTGTATTCTCCAGACGCATGCCCAATCCCCATTCTCCGTCGAACGTAATCATCAACGGCACCGATGCATACGACTGGGCAAAATTCGTGAGCTGGACCTGCTTTCCGGTTTCTCCTCCGGTAAACAGCAATCCTCCGATGGCGTAGTCTTCTATGGCTTTCCGCAGCACATTCTTATTGTATTGGGTCGTCACCGGCTGGAGCGTATAAATAAACAGCTGACCCACCTTCTGCTTCAAGGTCATGCGCTGCATTTGCTTGTCCACCCATTTCCGGCAAGCCTCCGTGTCATGTATCTGTTTCAAAAGAGCTGGTTCCTGTGCGAAGAGGCCCGTGACCATCAGACAGCACCACACCAGGCTCCACAAACTTTTTCTTATCATTCCATCTTCATTTTTTAGTTCTTCTGCATCTTGACAATCATTCTTCCCACAAAGGCTGCACTTTTCCCCATCTGCTGTACGGGGACCTCTATCCCATCCAGGTTCTTATAGAATTTCGGTGCGTCGAAGAATGAATGAGAGTGTCCACCCAGCACAAGGTCAATATGGCGGGTGTTCTCTATCAGCTCCACATCCGAGTAAGGTTCGCCTTCCCAGCCCAAGTGCGACAGACAAATCACAAGGTCACAATGCTCCTGATTTTTCAACAAATCAGCCATCCGCTGACCTTCTGCCACCGGGTCTTCAAACTTCACATTTCCGTAATTGGCATGTGCCACCAGTCCGTCGAGTTCCGGACTTAATCCGAACACCCCGATACGGATACCGTCGCGTTCCAGCACGACATATTCTTTCACCAGTCCTTCGAGCACGGTTCCGGTCACATCATAATTGGCACATACTATAGGGAATTTGGCCATCTTGAACAGACGGGCCATGTTGTCGAGGCCGAAATCAAACTCATGGTTTCCAATGGTACCGGCATCATACCCCATCTCGTTCATCATCTTGATTTCCACTTCTCCCTTGAACAGGTTATAATAAGGACTTCCCTGGGAAAAATCGCCGGAATCGAACAACAGCATATCCTTGTGTTCCTTCCGCTGCTCCTGCACGAAGGCTGCCCGGCGCAAAATGCCCGCTTTTCCTGCCACCACGGAATCCGGAAAGTAAGAAGCATAAGGTTCGATGCGGCTGTGCATGTCGTTCGTGTGGAATATATACAGTTCTTTTACCGACTGGGCTGCCACCACACCTGCCAGCAAACACATCAGCCATAAGCAATATATCTTTTTCATATTTTTCTTCTATTTCAATTGGACGCACTCACTTTGATTCTTCCTTCTACTTGGGCCGACACAAACTGACCCTTCTGTTCGCACTGCTTTACTGCATCCATCAGCAACGTACGCAGCAACGCATCCTTGGGAAGTGTCTTCGACTTTGCCTTCCGGAACGCCATCATCCGGTCGTTTCCTTCGGCCAGATAATCAATGGTAGCCACCGTGTAAAGTTTCTTTGGCTCAATCGGTCGTCCGTTGACCTTCGCCTCCAGCAGATTTCCCTCTTTGTCAATCTTTAATGAGGCCCCACTGAGCCCTTCGCCATGCACTGCCGCAATTTCCGTGAAAAGTTCCTTCAACGTAGCCCCATCCATGGTCAATACACACAAGGCATTTTCAAAAGGAGCGATTTCATAAATGGTACCATAGGTAATCTCGCCTTCCGGCATCGCATTGCGGATGCCTCCCATATTCATGACTGCCACATCCGCAGGTTTGCCATTGGCTTTTGAGGCCGCCTGGCGAAGTACATCGGCAATCCAGTTCGACAACGGGGATTCCGGACGATACGCCCCCATGTCTTTTGCCGAATGCCCGATGACCGGTGACATGGTACTGTCTACTTTCTGCTGATAGGGTTTCAAGATACTCAAAGCCTCCGAATCCGGATTCCGGTCATATTTATCGGTAATGGCTATCCGTCCGCCTTCTACTCCCACCAGTGAATAGCCCGAGCTACAGCCTGTTAGCAACCATCCGGCAAAGACTCCGAGGACCATACCTTTTACTAATTTCTTCTCTAAACAATTCATACACAAATCTATTTGGAGTCAAAAGTAACGAAAAAAGAAACACTGACAAAAGAATGACAAAAGCTATCCGGAAGAGTTCTCATTTTTTAATAAAATACGCACGAAACATTTGGCTGCATCACAAAAAAGCGCTATCTTTGCACCGCTTTCGCGCAATCGCTGTCAAAGAAGAGTTACTTGATATGTTGCGTTGTAACGATCAAACAATTTAATTTATTACAAAACATGGATTTAATTAAAATTGCAGAAGAAGCATTTGCTACTGGCAAACAGCATCCTTCATTCAAAGCTGGTGATACTATCACAGTAGCATACCGTATCGTTGAAGGTAGCAAGGAACGTGTACAGTTGTATCGCGGTGTTGTTATCAAAATTTCAGGTCACGGTGAAAAGAAACGTTTCACTGTACGCAAAATGTCAGGCACAGTGGGTGTTGAACGTATCTTCCCATTGGAATCTCCGGCTATCGACAGCATCACTGTCAACAAAGTGGGTAAAGTTCGTCGCGCTAAATTGTATTATTTGCGTGCACTTACTGGTAAGAAAGCCAGAATTCAGGAAAAGCGTGCTAACGCGTAATTCAGTCTATTCCCTGAAAAAAAGACAAAATAAAAGAGCGTACCGGTCATCCCGGTACGCTCTTTTATTTTATGACTCATCCAGCATCTCCTTCAATTTCTTTTTCCCATAAAAGATCCGACTCTTTACCAGCCCTATCGGAATTCCGGTATGATTCGCAATCTCCAGGTACTTGAATCCTTTCAACCTCATTGCAACGACTATCCGAAGATGTTCAGGCAACTCATCGATTACCTGACAAACCTCCTTAAAGCCATACTCATCATCCGCAAACTCCATTGCCCGTACCATCTCCGCATCTACATTGTTATCGGACAAACTCATAAACAGATAATATTTTTTCGACTTGCAAATATTAATAAAAGTATTGTGCATAATCGTATACAACCAACCCTTAAAATTAGCATTTTCATTATACCTCTCTCTATTCTCCAGTGCTCGTAACAAGGTTTCCTGTATCAAATCTTCAGCATCCTCCTTTTGGGGAAACAACAAATACGCATAACTGCGCAGCTTTCCCTCCAAGGCTATCAGCTCCTCCTCAAAATCAAAACTTTCCATATCAGCTCAAGACCTATTCTCTTTTATAATATATGATATGCCACATCATTATTATTCAACTTTAAATGTTTATATTGTAATTTCATCTTTTTATTCCAAAGGCAACATCCTCCTCCTCCCTTTCGAGAGTATTTGCAGCAATTCCAAAATGAAATCACTAACCTGTACTTCATCTGCATACAAATCAAAGGCCAGACAACGCAAAGAAGCATCGTCTACCTCATGAGCCCAGTTCAGAAAATCTGTCACCTGTTGCTGAAAATATTGCTCATGCGAGAAGAAAGCATCCAATGCTCCCATTGGATTCTGCCAGTGCTCCGGCCTGAAGCTTTGTGCTTCCAGGCACACTTCTCCGCCCACAGACAATAGATACTCAGCCATCTTACGAATGCGTCCAGCCTTTTTCTGTACCTGTACTCCCAACCAAGAGGAAAGCATCGGCATACCCTGCTCACTAAAATACAATTGAAAAGCCGTATAAAGCCCTGAAGACCACACCTCACTGTTAAGTTGCTCATTGACAACTTCTTCTATTATTTTATCCATAATTTTCCTTTTGTATTGAATTAACAACTAATAATGACATACTGTCAATAAAGAGAAGAAGAATACGGAAATTTTGTCAGGCCTCACCTAACAAGACGGACAAAATATCTATTTCTTTTTCGATCAGTTCCAACCGTTGGAGAATCTTGTCAAAATCGTCGGTATACAACAGGGCTCTGGCAGTGCGAATATCCTCCAGCATGCAGTAAATCATGTCCCAAATCTCACTTTTTTCATGGGGAGATGGTCCACAACCTCCCATCATTCCGCCACGCATAATTATAAAAAGGAGAAATGGCACAGAATTTGTCTGAAAAGTTCAAGACAACACAAAAAAACGAAGAAAAAATAAAAAGTCGTGAATTCGAATTATAAAACTCACTATATAATAAACTATAGTGAGTTTTACTTTCATTAAATCCAGTTAATTCCAAATAGCATATTCGGCTGAAGCCATATTTCCTTGTCCTTTTTTGTATCTATTTTTATCAATATAACAAACCATTTTTACAGAAATATTCTTCTTTTCCAGTAATGCATTATACAAAGCCGAAAAGCTTGTTCTTAAACAATAAATATACCATTCATCTGTATAAGATCCTCCTGTTGGTCTAACTCTTATGCAAAAATATCTACTTTCTATATCATCACTATAACCATAATTATAATAATCATCCAATGATGCATTTCCTTTTAGTGAAAACTTTTCTCCAACATTATTAGCTAAATTATATTGAACTTCTGTTGCCGTTAATGTAATTCCATTATTTTTTAAATAATTAGAAAATTTATCATTTTCTTCTGATTTTTTTTCCTCTGATTCTCTTTTATGGGTATAGCAATATATAGAATTATATGCTCTTTGATTCTTGCATCCAGAATAAGAACATGTATGAATATAGCAATACCTTCCTCCTTCAATAGAAGTATTTGAACATTTTGGGTATTGACACCTCTTTTGTACTTTTATTCCTATACATATAATAATTACCATACAAAGAATAACAATAGCTATTACTTTTTTCTTATTTTCTTTGTCTAATAGCACATAATAGGACAGAACAACCAATATTATTGAAGAACTAAGAGCCACGATAATCACTCTTGTAAAGGACTCAACCAAGATATGTTGTATGAGTAGGATTGCGGTAAAAGAAGGAATACTTATGAAAAGATTCACTACCATCGTTGTGAAGAAAAAACGTATCGGTTTGAAATCTTCAACATAATGATGGAGTGTATATGAGCAAACGATATAAATCAATAATGTGCTCACTATAGGCAATCCAAAAGCCCAAGTCAAGCCGATACCTTTACTAAACAATAACCAAAGTATCGGAATGACTGATAATGATACTGTCCCCGCCATAAATGAATAAAATTTCAAACGTCCGACAGCTTGTATTCCAATATATATAATATTATTATTCAATGATATGAAGCTTGAGACTATCAATAAAATACAGAATTCAATTGTATATGGAGGAACTTCCACGAGCCATAAATTCATTACATAATGTATTTCAGAGATAAAAGGAATAGCAACCAACAGATATAACACATTTGCCAAACAAGTAGTTTGCTTTAGTAATTGTATCATGGCATTGAAATCGGTCAATGCGTATTGCTTTATAATTTGCGGCCTCGAAGCCATTACCAAATTGGTTGATACTTGTTCAATCATCAGTTGCACAGTTGTTGCCAATCCGGCTGCGGCATTAACAGCTGTACTGCCAAATATATTAAGCAACATATTTGTTCCCTGTTGACGAGTAGTAAAGCAAATATTGGAATAAAGATTCCATCCTGAAAAGCTAAACAGAGAACGGCCGATAACCTTATTCCATTCCCAATTAATCCGGCATTCGTCATAATGCCTAATGCAATAAATGCGATATGTCATTGCAATCAAGAATGAAGATAAGAGCATAAGTCCTCCATATAAAATGAGCTTATCACATACTGTAATAAGTAGAAGTGTAGCGATCAGCAACTTCAACAGTGATCCAACAATTTCCACAATAGCATACACGTCCATTTTTTCGTGCGAAATAAGAGTCGCATTGTATGGAACTTGAGTGATGCTGACCATTGAGGAAATTATTGAAAATTGATACACCCAAACAGCTGCACTCATTCTCTCATCTGGAATGTTCAATTTTTCGAATAACAGCCAAAGTCCGACCGTTTCAGCCAAAAACAAGACTATAATTGCAATTCCTATATGTAATATAAAGGCTGTATTGAATGTTTGTTGGAGTTGTCGAGGGTCATTTTTGGCAAGTTCGACTGTAAGAAAGCGTGAAGTCGCTCCACTCATCGTTACATTCAAAAAGCTAAATAGGACAACAATACCGCCGACAAGTCCATAAATGCCATAATCATCTACACCAAGTGCATTTAACACGATCCGTGATGTATATAGTGATACAATCATGGACAGCAACATACGTGCATAAAGTGCCACTGTATTCTTGAATATTTTTTTATTATTTACGGACGATGTCTTATTCATAGCAAGCTTATGATCTTCCTAATACAGACGGAATGTATCTTTTTATTAAGGTTGTCGCAAAATAGCATATTGCAACAATGAGTGCAAATTCCAATATGGTCCAACTGTAGTTTACAAGATGTAACTTATTGCGCACGATCCAGAATGTATCTACAAATAATATATGTAGCCCCAATAATGCCAAACTGTTAATTCCACACCAAATCAATATTTTATCCAATGGAATAAGTTTCAGCTTTCTCGAATTAAAATATGAATTGATAAACCAATAAAAATTCATAATAAAAACCATTGAAAGCAACAATAGATGCAATGGAAAATTGTTTGATTTTAAGTCAACGTAAGAGGGAAATAGAACGATGAAAACAATGGCGATAATAAGCAAGAATAATGAGTATATCGGTGAAACCTTCATGCCGTACCATTTGTTCCGCGTGAAGCAAAACCCAAGATGGTAATAAATTAAAGTAGACATTACAGTGTCAATAAAATATGGCAAATCAATGTTATTAGCATTTAACCAATATCCTACTCCATATAATAATATACATAATGCGCTGATTGTTAATGCTTTATTGTAGGGGTGATTTTATGTATCAATAAATAAACGAATGAAACCTCGAACAAACAAATTAAAAACCAAATTACATGAAATAAAATAAAAGAGTTTTCATCACCGAGAAAACCATCAAACATACTCGTTACAGGGAGCGAGATCGCTTTTGCCCAATTATGAGTTTCGTTAAGTTTCAAAACGAACAAATATGCGAACAACAAAAAGGCAAAAAAGGCCCAAGGAATCAGTAATTGTCTGGTCTTTTTTGCAAAAAACTCTCTCAAACTGATTGGACGAAAGAAACAGCCTGACACAAAAAAGAAAAGGGGCATGTGAAAACTGTAAATAACGGTTTTCAACATGTAAGGGATTTGTATATGACCAAGGATGACCAATAAAATTCCTCCCCCTTTCAATATGTCAAAGGAGACAATCCGATTAGAGTCTACCATCTACAACGTTTTTTTCAAAGATAGCTTTAACATCGAATATGACGTGTTGAGCATTTAGTAACGTTTTTACATCAAAGCCTATAAACTGTTCGTGT
>ENA-OURV01000327-OURV01000327.1-human-gut-metagenome-genome-assembly--contig:-NODE-327-length-40491-cov-5.756455_pt1 | contig 40491 bp, 34 predicted proteins | sample MGYA00242141_ERZ509072 | MGnify/ENA primary metagenome ERZ509072 (study PRJEB26280, sample SAMEA2338763) | human gut metagenome | biome: human gut; feature: human-associated habitat; material: faeces... | reverse complement strand
AAACGGAAAAAGGGAAGGCCGAAGCCTTCCCTTTCACAACAGGGATCTTGAAAAATATCAGCCGAGCAGACGCTTGGCGATCTCCTGAGCGGCCTTACGTCCGGCCCCCATAGCCAAAATAACCGTAGCCGCGCCGGTCACGATGTCGCCGCCAGCAAAAACATTCGGAATGGACGTTTCGCCCGTCTCCTCATTAACAATGATGTAACCGCGCTTGTTGAGTTCAAGCCCCGGCGTCGCCTCAAGCAGGATCGGGTTGGAGCGCGTCCCCACAGCCACAACCGCGAGATCCGTCTCGTGCTCGAAAACCTCCCCTTCAATCGGTACGGGGCGGCGGCGCCCGGAGGCATCGGGCTCACCAAGCGCCATGCGCTGCAAGGTCACGGACTTCAACACGCCGCTCTCGCCAGCGTTGAAGTGCAACGGCCCCACCAGCTCGAAAAGCTTCACGCCTTCCTCTTCCGCATGTTCGATTTCTTCGCGGCGCGCGGGCATTTCAGCACGCGAACGGCGATAAATGATCGTGGAGCTTTCCGCCCCAAGGCGCAGAGCCGTACGCGCGGCGTCCATCGCCACGTTCCCGGCACCGAATACCGTCACATGCTTGCCGGGATACGTCGGCGTGTCGAAATTGGGAAAATCATAGGCGCGCCCAAGGTTCACGCGGGTCAGGTACTCGTTGGCGGAGCAAACACCTACCAGCGCCTCGCCCTCGATGCCCATGAACCGGGGCAGACCTGCACCGGAGCCGATGAAGATCGCCTCGTAGCCATCCTCCAGCAGCTCATCCACAGACAAAACCTTGCCGATCACCATATCGGTCATGATGTTCACACCCAGTGCCTTCAGAGTCTTGATCTCCTTCTGTACAATGGCCTTAGGCAGACGGAACTCCGGAATGCCGTACATCAACACGCCGCCGGCAACGTGGAATGCCTCGAATACGGTAACCTGATAGCCCAGCCGAGCCAGATCCCCCGCACAGGTCAGACCGCTGGGGCCTGCGCCGACTACCGCTACCTTATGTCCGTTGGAGGCAGGAACCTCAACCTTGGTGTTTCCCTGCTCCATCTTGTAATCTGCTACAAAGCGCTCCAGTCGGCCAATGCCCACCGGTTCGCCCTTGATGCCCCGAACGCACTTACCCTCGCACTGATGCTCCTGGGGACATACACGACCACAGACTGCCGGCAGACCGTTGGTGGAAGTGATGATGTCATACGCCTTGTCAAAATCCCCTGCTGCAACACATGCAATAAACTCCGGGATCCGAACTCCTACCGGGCATCCGGATACGCAGGGCTTGTTCTTACAGTTCAGACAGCGGGAGGCTTCCTCCATTGCCATTGCCTTGGAATAGCCCAGGGTTACTTCCTGAAAGTTCCGTGCCCGCACTTCCGGCTTTTGCTCCGGCATGGGCACCTTCTTTAAAGACATGTTAGCCATAGCTTTCTATCAATATGGGCAGAGCCTGTCCATATATGCTCCTTTCCGATTATTTTTCAGCCTGTGCCATCAGCCGACAGTGCTGCTCGTATTCTCTATATGTGCCGTTGCGGCGCATCAGCTCGTCAAAGTCCACCTGGTGGCCGTCGAAATCCGGGCCCTCTACGCAGGCATAACGAATCTTGCCCCCCACTGTTACCCGACATCCGCCGCACATGCCTGTGCCGTCGATCATGATGGGGTTCAGGGATACGATGGTCTTCAGATTATAAGGCTCTGTTACCTTGCAGACAAACTTCATCATAGGCACCGGTCCGATGGCAATGACAGCGTCATAATTTCTGCCTGCATCGATCAGCTCCTGCAGGGCGTTGGTCACAAAGCCCTTCTTGCCGTAGCTGCCGTCATCGGTGCAGAGCACCAGTTCATTGCACACAGCCTTGAACTCATCCTCCAGAATCACAATATCCTTGCTGCGGAAGCCGGCAATTACGTCCACATAGATGCCCCTACTGTGGAGCGCCTTGGCCTGGGGATATGCAATGGCGCAGCCTACGCCGCCCCCCACAACGCATACCCGCTTTACATCCGGATCCAGGTGGGTAGGAACTCCCAGAGGCCCTACCAGATCCAGAATGGTATCCCCTTCGTTGAGGGTGGCAAGATGCTGTGTGGACTTGCCCACGATCTGAAAAATGATTGTAATGGTGCCGTTCTCCCGGTCGTAATCAGCAATGGTCAGCGGAATCCGCTCCCCCTGCTCATCGATGCGGAAAATAATAAACTGCCCTGCCTGTGCCTTCTTGGCAATGTAAGGGGCTTCAAATTCCATCAGTACTACCGCATCATTGAGTACTCTTTTCTGAACAATTCGGAACATATTTTAAGTATGACCTGCGTAAATACGCAGACCTTTCTCCTTTCCCGTTTTTTCACAGAGGGATGCTGTAACTCCGCCCTGCATCATAATATTGTACCATATTCCCTGTCGCCTTGCAAGCATTTTTCGAAAAAACCCAGTGCCGCACCATGCAAAAACGGAATGGAGTTACATCTCCGCAAGAATATCCCCGTAGCTGCCTCCGGTGGCTTTGATGAAATCGTCCGGTGCGAGAAAAATCTGGCTGCCGATGCGTCCGCCGCTGATGATGATCCGGTCAAATTCCCCGGCAGACTGATCGATCACCGTAGGATACTGTTTTTTCATGCCGATGGCAGTACAGCCGCCCCGGATGTATCCGGTGACAGCGTTGATCTCCTTCACCGGCAGCAACTCCACCGCCTTGGCGCCCACTGCACGGGCGGCTTTTTTCAGATCCAGCTCCCGGGCAACCGGCAATACGAATACATAATAGCCGCCCCCCTTGCCGCTGCACACCAGGGTCTTGAAGGACTGGGCAGGATCCTGCCCCAGCATATCCGCAATGTGTACCCCGTCAATGAACTCCTTGCACTCGTAGCTGTTCAGCGTATAGGGCAGCTTCAGTCTGTCCAGGATCCGCATCGCATTTGTCTTTACTTCTTTTCCCATTCTGATCCCTCACATCTGGTGTCTGACCACACCGTATTCATCATCCAGCCGGTAATAGGGACAGCTGCGGCATTCTCCCCGGAGGAATCTGCCGTATTCGTCCTCGTCCAGCTCTACCAGGCAGCTGTAGCAGTCCAGCTCCTCATCATATACATAATAGACACAGCTTTCACATTGCATGATGCTCCGCCTCTTCCCACTGCTTCCATATCTCCGGGCAGTAGCCCACAGTAGCCTGTCTGCCGTTGCGGACGATGGGGGTGCGGTACAGGCTGGGCTGCTCCATCAGCTTTTCCAGCTTTGCATCCTCCAGCAGATATTTGATCATGCAGTAGTCCTTTGCCGTATCGTCAATCACCGCCTCCAGACCGCCCACTGCCCGAAGCACGCTGTCCAGTTCGCCCCGGCTCAGCCCCTTCCGAAGAATGTCTACCGACTGAAAGGAAATGCCCCGTTCCTTGAAATACCGCTCCGCCTTCTTGGTGTCAAAGCTTTTTGCTTTTCCGAATATCTGAATTTTCATATGCTTCCTCCCTGCTTTCTGCCGACACCATTATAGCACACTTTTTCCCCAGCCGCAAGCGGATATCCCTGCCGCTTGCATTTTTTCCGGGATTCGCTTATAATAAAAGGGTATATCAATCAAAGAAGGAAGATAACCATGGCAGTCATTACAAACATGCCCCTGATCCCCGTGGATACCATCAGCGGTTTTCCGGTACGTCCAGGCAATCACCTGATCCAGGGGGCAACCGCAATGCCCAATGCAGTCAACTTTACCATTTCTTCCGCCAACGCCACCAGCTGTGAGCTGCTGCTGTTTCACCGGAAGGAAAAGACCCCCTATGCAGTGATCCCCATTCCGGCTTCCTACCGGATCGGAGATGTGTTCTCCATTATCGTGTTCGGGCTGGATATTACGGAATTTGAGTACGCCTACCGGATGGACGGCCCCCACGATCCCCGGAAGGGACTGCTGTTCAACAAGGAACGGATCCTGCTGGATCCTTACGCAAGAGCCGTCACCGGTCAGCATAAATGGGGCGAAAATGCCGCAAACGATCACCAGTATCACGCACGGGTGGTTACCGAAAGCTTTGACTGGGGCGATATGCGCAGTCCGGAGCTCCCCCTGCGGGATCTGATTATCTATGAAATGCATGTCCGCGGCTTTACCCGGAGCAGCACCTCCGGCGTTGCCCATCCGGGCACCTTTGCCGGCATTCTGGAGAAGCTGCCCCATCTGCTGGCGCTTGGAATCAATGCAGTGGAGCTGATGCCGGTGTTTGAATTCAACGAGCTGGAGGATGCCAGAATCATTGACGGCAAAACCCTGTACAATTACTGGGGCTACAACACCGTCAGCTTCTTCTCTCCCAACACCAGCTACAGCTCCGAAAACGAATACAACCGGGAGGGCAATGAACTCAAGCAGATGATCCGTGTGCTGCATGAACACGGCATTGAAGTGATCCTGGATGTGGTGTTCAACCACACAGCAGAGGGCAATGAACAGGGCTCCGCCTTCAGCTTCAAGGGCATCGACAACAACGTGTACTATATGCTCACGCCGGACGGCAGCTACTTCAATTTCAGCGGCTGCGGCAACACCTTCAACTGCAACCACCCGGTGGTGCAGCAGTTCATCCTGAACTGTCTCCGGTACTGGGCAACGGAATACCGGATCGACGGCTTCCGGTTTGACCTGGCAGCCATCATGGGCAGGAACGAGGACGGCTCTCCCATGCGGAATCCGCCCCTGCTGCGAAATCTTGCCTATGACCCGGTGCTCAGCAAGGTGAAGCTGATCGCCGAAGCATGGGACGCCGGCGGGCTGTACCAGGTGGGCAGCTTCTCCTCTCTGCGCCGCTGGGCGGAATGGAACGGCAGATACCGGGACGATCTGCGCTGCTTCTTAAAGGGAGATGCGGGCATGGCGCAGGCAGCCATCAACCGGATCACCGGCTCTACGGATCTGTACGACCCGGTATACCGGGGGGACAATGCCTCCGTCAATTTTCTCACCTGTCACGACGGCTTTACCCTGTATGATCTGTACGCCTACAACACCAAACACAACGAAGCCAACGGCTGGAACAATACGGACGGGGACAACTGTGGAAACAGCTGGAACTGCGGTGCCGAGGGAGACACGGACAATCAGGAGATCCGGGCACTGCGCATGCGGCTTATCAAAAACGCCTTTGCCACCCTGCTGTGCAGCCGGGGCGCAGCCATGTTCCTTGCGGGAGATGAATTCTGCAACACCCAGTTCGGCAACAACAATCCCTACTGTCAGGACAACGAAGTATCCTGGCTGGACTGGTCCCTGCTGGAGAAAAATCAGGAGATCTTCCGGTTCTGCCGGGATATGATCGCTCTGCGAAAGGCACACCCCTGCATTACAGAAAATCTGGAACCGGCAAGCACCAACTTCCCCGCCGTCAGCATTCACAATGCATTTCCCTGGCATACAGACTGTCACCCGGATACCCGGGTCATTGGCATTCTCTTTTCCGGCAAGCATCCGAAAACCGGAGCGGACGATATGGTATTCCTGGGCATCAACACCTTTTGGGAAAACCAGAAGATCCAGATGCCGGATCTGCCGGAGCATCTGTACTGGCACATTGCCTGCAACACCGCCCTGCCCCATGCGGATCCCCCCATTTACCAGACCCAGAGCAGTTGGGAGGGCTGCACCAACATCTGGGCTGCCCCTCGTTCCGTGATCGTGGCTTATGCCCGGGTGAAGGGAACCTGATTCGTCGCCATGCAAAACTTGCGTATGATACAGCAAACGACCCGAAGGGATATTTCCTCCGGGTCGTTTTTTCTCTAGTAATGACAATAAATCGTAAAAAACCCTTAAGCTTATTTAATACAGTCTTCAAGAGTTTCTATCACCCAATCAAGGATATCTCCAAAGTCAAGTCCTCTGCATATTTCTCCATGATCGACATGCATGATCTCACCAGTTTCAGCATAAAAGCAAATGCTTACTCCCCAACCTCCAAGTTCGCCGATAACAATACATTCATGGGGAACATCATATGGCTTTTTGGCATTATCTGTGATAAAATCCTTAGGTTCATAGAATGTTGCTGCTGTTCCTCTTATTGTAGCACTTTTTGAGAATCTAAGCCAATCCTTATAAGATTCGGGTATATTTATACCATTTTTTCCCATGGCTCGATTTCTTCCTCTGAAATGGGAGCATCAAACTCAAACGCCCCTTCTCCCATATATTCAGTCAATTTAATAATAGTTCTAATACGATCAGTAAGACTATTATCGGGAATTTTCGGATCATTCATATTATCGCTCCATACTTGTATTTGATATCATGTACTATGAAACTTATTCAAATACATTTTTATCTAAAAAAATGATTCAGCACGGGAGCGCCACCTCCAACAGAAAAAGCGTCCTCCATGGCACAGGACAGATACCGCTTCGCCCCCTGTACCGCCTCCGGCAGCGCCATGCCCTGTGCAAGCCCTGCCGCAATGGCGGAGGACAGGGTACAGCCGGTGCCGTGCACATCCCTGCCGGGAATACGCTTCCCGGTGAAAACATGCAGACTGCCATCATACAGCACATCCACCGGCTCTCCGGCACTGTGCCCCCCCTTGATGAGCACGCCGCAGCCATAGGTGCGGTACAGCAGCTGTGCCGCTGCCTTTACAGCATGCAGATCCGACAAGGGCAAGCCGGTCAATGCCTGTGCCTCCGGCAGATTGGGGGTAATCAGAGCTGCCCGTGAAAACAAAAGCTGCTCCATGGCGGATACCCCCTCCGGATCCAGTAAGGGGTGTCCGGAAGTGGACAGCATGATGGGATCCAGCACCACCGGGACATCCGGATACTGAGCCAGCACCCGGCTGACAGTCCGGACGATGTCCCCATTCCCCAGCATGCCGATTTTGATGGCTGCCGGATGCAGATCCTCCAGCACGGCGGAAAGCTGTGCCGCCACAATCTCCGGGGGCAGCGGAAAGCTTTCCCGTACCCCCAGAGTATTCTGGGCAGTCACTGCGGTGATGACGGATGCTCCGTACAAATGATGGGCAGCAAAGGTTTTCAGATCCGCCTGGATCCCAGCGCCGCCGCCGGAATCCGAACCGGCAATGGTCAATGCGCAGCGCACGGTGCATCCTCCAGCAGTGCCCGGACAACTTCCTTCAGCAGCCGGGTTTCCAGTGCCGGATCCGCTGCCTTCATGATGGCGGACACCACGCAAACGCCCCGGATGGGCACGCCCCGCAGTATCTCCAGGTTCCCCCGGTTCAATCCCCCGATGGCATTCACCGGAATGGGCACGCTTTCGCAGATCTGCCGAATGGTTTCCACAGGAGTCAGCACCGTGCGCACCTTGGTGGTGGTGGGATACACGGCGCCACAGCCCAGGTAATCCGCCCCCTGGGCATAGGCGATCCTTGCTTGTTCCGGGGTTTTCGCCGTTGCTCCCACGATCTTGTCCGCTCCCAGGATCCGCCGGGCATCCTCCACAGGCAGATCCTCCTGCCCGACATGCACCCCGGCACAGCCGCATGCAGCAGCCACATCCGCCCGATCATCCAGAATCAGAGGAATCCCGTACCGGTCAGTAATCTGCCGGACAGCCCGTGCCAGTCGGAGGTATTCCCGGGTAGAGCGTTCCTTTTCCCGCAGCTGCAGCAGAGTGATACCGGCGCTGCACACCCCATCTATGACGGAAAGAAATGCGTCCTCCTCATACTGACTGCTGTCGGTTACCAAATACAATGTGGGATCAAATTTCATAGCTGTTCCTCGATTTCACAATATTTACAAAGCTGCTCCGGCAACAGATTCCACAGTCCGTCCGCCAGAGCGCTGTGGAGACTGCCGGGACCGGATACACCCGGCAACGCTGCGGAAGCGGCAGCGTCCAACACGGCTGCACCGCACACTGCCGCCTCCAGGGGCGCACCCACCGCCAGGTAAGCGGCGATCAAAGCCCCCTGCATACAACCGGTGCCGGTCACATGGGAAAGCAGCTCCGTGCCTCCCAGCACACGCACATGCTTCTGTCCATCAGTCACATCATCCGCAGCGCCGCTGGTCAGCACCACCGTGTCATACCGAGCGGCAAGTTGCCGGGCGGCATTGAGATACGCTCCCGTATCTGCTGCATCCTCCCGGGACACGTCCACGCCATCCGCATGAATCTGCTCCTGCATGGCACGGATCTCAGTTCGGTTTCCCCGAAGCACCGTCGGATGCATCTGCTCCAGCAAATGCAGGGCGAATTCCCGCCGCAAATCGGAGCATGCCACCCCAACCAGATCCAGGATCACCGGTACCTTTGCCTGCATGGCTGTCCGCCCTGCCAGCTGCATGGACTCCATCCGCACATCCGTAATGTTTCCCAGATTCAGCAGCAGCGCCCCGGCATGGGCGGTGATACCCGCCACCTCCCGGGGATGCTCCGCCATCATGGGTCTTGCTCCAACCGCCAGCAGAGCATTGGCGCAATCGTTGATGGAAATAGGGTTGGTGATGCAATGTACCAGAGGCTGCTTCTGCCGGAGCTGCTCCAGCAGCATGCAAATCCGCTTCTTCATGAAAAGCCTCCCTTATGCCTGCTGCCGCAGCTGACTCCGGTTCCGGATCAGATAAATGACAGCCGCCAGCAATGCCGCACCCACCAGCGCATAGGGCACAACGGTCACCCAGGTGCCGGACAGCTTCAGCAGCATTTTCAGCAGAACCACCGATGCCAGATAGCCGATCAGTCCCAGTGCCGCAATGCCAACCGCATTGCTCCACACATCGGAGGAGACTGCGTAGGACACACTGCCCAAAGCGGTCTGAAACCGGGCAAGCTGTCCGTTTTTCGCCAGTGCCCGCAGGAACACAAAGGCAAGACTGCCCCCGATCAGGGTGCCGCTGATGAAGGAGGGCACGTAGAAAAACCAGGTCAGCCCGGTTCTGCCCACCAGATAGGTCATCACCGGATAGGACACAATAGCCCCGATGATGCCGGTGCCGAACACCTCACCCAGAAAGGCGGCGATCAGTTTCCCCTTGGACAGCCGGTAGAACATGCCGGACAGGAATGCGCCGAAAACCGCACCGGTCAGTGCCAGCGGCGGAATGGCCATAAAGGTCATGCGGATGATGCCAATCAGCACGGCGCACAGCAGGGAATACCAGGGACCTAGCAGCACGGCGCAGACAATGTTGATAAAGTGCGCCATGGGGCACATGCCCTCCACCCGGAGAATCGGGGAGATCACCACGCCGATGGCCACCAGCATTGCCAGCATAACCAGTTTCATCAGATTGCTTTTGTGTGTTGTTTTCATGTTTCTCATCCTTCTTGTACAGATTTTCGGATTCCACTGTACAAGCCCAAGCTATGCACAGAGGAATCCCCTTTGACGGTCGGTAATGGAAGCATCGCTTCAATACCCTCTCAGCCTGTTCCACAGGCTCCCTCGCATAGCTTACCGCCCCAGGGCGCTCCCCCTTTGACGGGCCGGGCAGGATGATGCCCGGCATTCAGTTGCTGCTCTTACGGCAACACCGCACAAAAATTGCGTAGCGTTGCCTTACTTTTCAGAGCAGAATGTGACCTTCTTGCCCTCCAGGATCATGTTGGTGGTACGGACAGCGCACATCTTGCCGCACATGGAGCAGGAATGCCGATCCTGGGGCGGAATGGATTCAAAGTAGCGACGTGCCTTTTCCCCGTCCGCTGCGATCTTGAACATTTCCTCCCAGTCCAGCTTGTGCCGTGCCTGCGCCATCAGATCGTCCTGCTCTCTTGCGCCGGGGATACCCTTTGCAATATCCGCCGCATGGGCAGCGATCTTGGTGGCCATAATGCCCTCCCGCACATCGTTTACATCCGGCAGCCGAAGATGCTCTGCCGGTGTCACATAACACAGGAAATCTGCACCGCTGGAGGCAGCAATGGCACCGCCGATGGCAGCGGTAATGTGGTCATACCCCGGGAAAATATCGGTCACCACCGGCCCAAGCACATAGAAGGGGGCATTGTGGCAAATCCGCTTTTCCAGCTGCATATTGGCGGCAATTTCATTGATCGCCATATGCCCCGGCCCCTCAATCATGACCTGAACGTTTCTGTCCCATGCCCGCTTGGTCAGAGCACCCAGCTCGATCAGCTCGGAGATCTGCCCTGCGTCGCTGGAATCATCAATGCAGCCGGGACGCAGTGCGTCACCCAGGCTGACGGTCACATCATACTTATATAAAATATCCAGCACCTCATCAAAATGCTCATAGAAGGGATTCTCATTTCCAGTCATTTCCATCCAGGCAAACAGCAGGGAGCCGCCCCGGGATACGATATTCATCGTCCGCTTGTCCCGTTTCAGAGCTTCCACGCAGCGCCGGTTGATGCCGGCGTGGATGGTCATAAAGTCCACGCCTTCTTTGGCGTGCGCCTCCACCACCTTTAAGAAATCCTCCGCCTTGATTTCCAACAGATCCTTTTCCAGATAGCCGATGGCATCGTACATAGGCACCGTGCCAATCATGGCAGGCGACATCTCAATCAGCTTCTTGCGGAAGGTGTTGGTCTTGCCGTAGTTGGACAGATCCATGATGGCCTCCGCCCCGTAGCGAATGGACATTTTCACCTTCTCCATCTCAGCGTCATAATCCTTGCAGTCTCCGGAAATGCCCAGATTCACATTAATCTTGGTGCGCATGCCGGTACCAATGCCCTCCGGAGACAGGGATTTGTGGTTGACGTTTGCGGGAATGGCAACCCAGCCCTTCGCAACCAACTCCCGGAGCTTTTCCGGCTCCATGCGTTCCTTCTTCGCCACAATTTCCATGGCTTCGGTGATGACCCCTGCTTTCGCAGCTTCCATCTGTGTATGATACATCATAGCTTCCTCTTTCCTGCAAAATAAAAAAGCAGAATGTATCTGCCTTTCCCGATACATTCTGCTTTCTGTTTCATGAGAAAAGCAAAAAATCCCTACGGCGGCATTATCCGCATCAGGTCGGGTCGAAGCATACTTCCTCTCAGCCGAATCTTGTCCAGCTCCCCTATTTTGCATTTGATTTCAGAATACACCGCATACTCTGCGGCAACAGTGTCATTATACGCCCTTTTTCGCCCTTTGTCAAGAGCATGCCCTCAAAAGTGTGATAGTACAATTTTTTCGTTGCCGGGGTTGAAAAATGCAGCACGATATGCTATAATACTTTTGATATAGTAGCAACACGCATAAAAGGGAGTAACTGGCGGGCATCTGCCCGTGTCTTTGGCGTCAATACACGGCTTCGGCAATCCGGCACGAAGCCCGCTTCTGACTGAAACAGTAAGACTTTTATCGGATTTCTCGGCACAGTACCGCACAGCAGCTGCGGCACTGCTCCGGCATTCGGTAAAGGTCTTTTCTTTTGCGCTGCTGCAGGGCGGCATCCCGGATAGCTCTGGGGATACTGCCTCAAAAAAGGAGGATTTTTATGCTGGAGCTTTTTTCAAATGTGACCAACATTACCTGGCAGCAGGTGGTCATGTGGGTGATCGGCGGCTGTCTGATCTACCTTGCCATCAAAAAGGACATGGAGCCAACCCTGCTGCTGCCCATGGGGTTCGGCGCCATTCTGGTAAACCTGCCCCTGTCCGGCGCCGTCACTCAGATCTACAACGGAACCGAGGAGGTAGGCGTCATAGACGTGCTGTTCGGGGCGGGCATCGCCAACGAGCTGTTCCCCCTGCTGCTGTTTGTGGGGATCGGTGCCATGATCGACTTTGAGCCTCTGCTGTCCAACCCCAAGCTGATGATCTTCGGTGCCGCCGCCCAGTTCGGCATCTTCTTCACCTTCAGTCTGGCGTCCCTGCTGGGCTTTGACGTGAAGGATGCGGTATCCATCGGCATCATCGGCGCTGCGGACGGCCCCACATCCATTTTCGTTGCCAACTACATGCACTCCAAGTACATCGGCGCCATTATGGTTGCCGCATACTCCTACATGGCGTTGGTTCCCCTGGTGCAGCCCCCGGTGATCAAGCTGCTGACCACCAAAAAGGAGCGGCTGATCCGGATGCCCTATCATCAGCGGAAAATTTCCAAGCGCACCAAGATCCTGTTCCCCATTATCATCACCATGATCACCGGCATCGTATCTCCCCGGAGCGTGGCGCTGATCGGCTTTTTGATGTTCGGCAATCTGATCCGGGAATGCGGTGTACTGAACTCCCTGTCGGAAACGGCGCAAAAGGTACTGTCCAACCTGGTGACCCTGTTCCTGGGCATCACCATCGCCACCAAAATGCAGGCGGAATATTTCCTGACTCTGAACACCCTGCTGATCATCGGTCTGGGGCTTGTGGCATTCATCTTTGACACCGCCGGCGGCGTGCTGGTAGCAAAGATCATCAACCTGTTCCTGCCCAAGGAGAAGAAACTCAATCCTATGATCGGTGCCGCCGGCATCTCTGCATTCCCCATGTCTGCAAGAGTGGTACACAAAATGGGACTGAAAGAGGATCCGGAAAACTTCCTGCTGATGCACTCGGTGGGGGTCAACGTTTCCGGACAGATCGCATCTGTCATTGCGGGCGGACTGCTGCTGAATATGCTGGGATGAGGTGAAACAAATGAGTTTGAATGTACAAGCGTTTCTGGATACACTGCCCATTATGGGCAAGGGCATGGCAGGCATTTTCATCGTCACTGGTGTGATTATTCTGGCGATGATCCTGCTTCGGGCTGTGTCAGACTCGGATCAAAAAAAGAACTAGGTCGTGTTGACACTAAGCTTAACAACGCATCTTTTCGGCAAAATTTCACGCATTCTGCGTTAAAAAGTCTTGACAGGCGACAGCCTGCCTGCGACTTTTTGCCTTGTCTACGTAAAATTTATGCTCGAAAATCTGCATATTATCTTAGTGTCAACACTCCCTAAAACGATACTGTCCCCGCACAAAGCCGTCCGGAAACCATTCCGGACGGCTTTTCTGTATGGATTGAAAACATATTGCGAAAGTTACAAAAGTATATTGACATGTTATGAAAATACTAGTATAATTGTATTGTTAACAAAATGTGCATACATGACGCACAGAACAGGGGGAAAACATGAACAGAATCCATCGCATCCATGCAGGGCTGCTGGCTACTGTCTGCGCAGCCGCCATGCTGCCGGGACTTTCATCCTCAGCGGCAAAGCACACCGTCCTCAGGGGTTACCGGGGAGATCTGAATCAGGATCAGACCATAACCATTGCGGACGCCGTAATTCTTTCCAAGCATCTGACCAATGCCCAGCCGCTGATGGCGGAATACGGGCTGAATGCGGATGCTGACGCAAACGGCACCGTAGACAGCATTGACCTGGCGTATATCAAGCGCATCTGTCTGGGCTTTGCAGAGCCAATCGGCATTTATGAGGAAATCGACGTTCCGGATGCGCAGTTTATCGATGCGCCCATCAAGGAAGTCAAGGCGTCCCTCCCCTCCCAGGGAGAGGCAGAGCTGGTGATCTTCTATGTAGACTTCCCGGATTGCCAGTATACCTATGATCCCTCCGCCGAATACATCGATCAGATTGCCTTTGGACCGGAGAGTACGGAAAGCGCCATCTATCCTTTTGAAAGCATGCGTGCCTTCTACAGCCGCTCCTCCAAGGGAGCTATGGAGCTGGGCGGAAAGACCTTCCGCTATACCACCAGGGAAAACGCCTCCGCATACGGCACTGATAAGGTAAAGCTGGCAAAGGAGTGCTACGAAGCCTTCAAGGACAGCGAGGACTTCACCAAATTTGACGGCAATGGAGACGGCAAGATTGATGCCACGCTGTTCACCGTGCCCACCGCTGCAGGGGATACGGACTGGTGGCCCTGCGCCGGTGCATTCGGGGACGAAAGCTATCGGGTAGACGGCATGGCGATCGGCCACATTATCACAGGCAATGCCCAGATTGAAAGCGAAACTGATTATAAGAACTTTGTCAGCAGCTATCTCCACGAAATGGGACACTGCATGGGTCTGCCGGATTATTACCTGTACTGGGGCACGGACAGCGAGGGCATGCACGGCGCTGCCGGCATTGAACTGATGGATACGGACGCATCCTCTGATTTCGGTGCCTTCTCCAAACTGATGCTGGGCTGGTATCAGTCCGACCAGATCGCAGTGTATGACAATACCACCGGCATCCAGACCTTTACCCTGCACAACGCACAGACCCAGAACGGCAACTGCGTCATCATTCCCTACGGGGAACTGGATGGCCAGTATTTCTCCGAATATTTTGTGATCGAATACGCCAGTGCCCAGGCCAACAACAGTAGTCTCCCCTGGTGGCAGACCAGCGGCAGCGGTGTGCGCATTTATCACATCAACGCCACCCTCCAGCGGGATTACTGGTACACCTACCTCAAGTACCAGAATGGCACCGAGTACAACAACGATGGGGTGGGCATCCGTGCCATCCGCATCGTCAACGACACAGATGGGGATAACTTCTTCCACCAGGGCGATGTAATCAACAACAGCGTATCCGGCTTTGGCTGGTATGACAGTTCCGAGAACGAGTCCATCGATCCGGGGGTTACCATCACAGTGGGTGCCCTGGAAAACGATACATACACCATCACCATTACAAAATAAGCAAAAAATCCCCCGGCATACGGTTCCTTCCGTACACCGGGGGATCACTTTATCTTTATCGGGACAACACAACCGCATCCAAAAAAGGTGCCACGCCCCGTTCCAGCCGGTTCAGCACATGCTCCATATCCCCATCGCAGGCTACGGTCAAATCCGCATACTGCTCATACAGGGGACGGCGCTGTACAAATAGCTCCCGGACGGTCATGTGGTTGGGAGCCACCACGCCCCGGTCGGATAAATGCTCCGGCAGCCGTGCCTGCAGCACCTCCAAGGGGGTATCCAGCCACACGATCACCCCGTTTTCCTTCAGGTGTTCCATGGCGCCCGGCGAAAGCACCATGCTTCCCCCTGTGGCAATCACGGTGCCCTCACATGTAAGGCCGGACGCTACCTGTCCTTCGATGCGGACAAAGCCATCCACCCCCTCCTGCTCCAGCAGCACCGGCAGGGTTCTGCCGGTTGTTTTGCAGATGGCAATATCCGTATCCAGAAAATCATAGCCGAGACGCTTGGCAAGAATTACACCCACCGTGCTTTTCCCCGTTGCCGGCATCCCGATCAAAACAATGTTCTTCATGCTATCCTCTACTTTCCGGGCGTGCTCCGCCCTGCATATTATAGCACACCCCGGCGGCAAATGCAACGGAGCAGCACCGTCTGTTTGTCATCTTTGCGCAGCATGCAATAGCGTTGTTTTATGCAAAAAGTCCATGGCATTCCATGCGAAAATATGGTATCATATAAATAGGACAGCATACGCTCCGGCACCGGAGGGACTGTCCGTTGAAACGGAGGCATGGAACATGGAATTTGAAATCGGCTCCTGGGTGATGTACAGTGCCACGGGCATCTGCCGGATCCTGAGCAGGGAGAAAAAATGCTTCGATGGAGTACATGAAACGGAATATTATAAGCTGGAGCCTCTGCGGGAGGGTACACATTCGGTATACTATATACCTGTCCTCACTGCGGCTTCCAAGCTGCGACCCCTGATGGATGCCCCACAGGTACACGATCTGATTCAGCACATACAGGATCTTCCGTGTAGGTGGTGTGCGGATCGAAACGCCAGAAAGGAGCTGTTTCATCAGATCCTGAGGCAGGACGACCCGGAGCAGCTACTCACAATGGTCAAATCGTTGCACACCCAGCAGGAAGCACAAAGTCGAGCCGGCAAAAAACTGTCCTCCTCGGACGAAGCCGCCCTGCATAGCGCAGAGCAGATACTCAACGAGGAATTTGCCCTGGCGCTGCATATGCAGCCCGGAGAAATCCCCCTATTGGTACAGCAAGCGCTCCATACGACGAGCCGAGCCGAGTCATGATCCCCAACAACAGACAGCACCGTACAAGGCAATTGCATGCTTTGTGCGGTGCTGTCCGTATATATGGGATGGAGAAAACGTAGGACAACTCCGTCAAGCCCTTATGGGGCTGACGGGTCATCCTGAGAAGTAAGCAAGTTCAGACAATCCCCCGCCAAGATAGCGTGGTACTGCCTTCAGATCAGCCAACCTTCACCAGGCAAAGATAGCTGACGGAATTGGTACGATCCACTGCGATGAGGGTATACTCCCCCGCCTCCGCAGGCAGATCCAGCTTCCGGCTGGCGCTTTGACCAGCCACCTGGGGCGCTGTAACTGCTGCCAGCTTGCCGTCTGCATGCCGGTAAATATAGCAGTCCACATGCTTGGCATCCAGGTTCAGGGTCACGCTGTGCCGGGTCACGGTGCGGTATTCAATGCCTACCGCATTTTTGGTATCGATCAGTCGCTGATCCACAGCCTGGAGCGTCCCGTTCGGCAAAACGGATGCCCGCTGCACCTGGATGGAGGTGGTGGGATAATTGGCTGCTGTGCCATCGTCAGCAAAGGGACTGTCATCCGCCGTAGACAGATACTGGGTCATTTCGTCCTTGCTGATAATCTGCATGGAGGTGATGGCACTGTCCTTCAGCACCGCATCCTCCAGTCGGATGTTCAACTTCAGATCCGTCCGGCTTTCCGTCACCGCCTGCATGCGGAACAGGTACTGCCGGGTATGCTGACAGCCGTACTGACTGGAAGTCTGTACGGTATACGCACCATTTTCCAGCCGGTAAGTGCCTGCCGCCTCTTCATCGATCATGCTGTAGCACTGATTCTGACGACACATATAAGCATCCGCCGTCACCAGGAACGCCCCATCATCCAGCTCAGTCACCTGCATGCTGTTCCGATCCAGGATCGTGCCCCCTTTTTCAATATTGCTCTGGGAGTTTAAACAAGAGAACACGCCGTCCCGATAGGTCACGCCAGCCATCTTTGCCAGAAGCTCGTAATCCGCATCCTTGGGCAGTGTGATCGTCTCATTATAGGTAAGCTGCAGATATTGTTCGATCTCCTCCAGGGTGAAGTCGTAGACAACGGGCAATTCCAGATGACGCATGTATTCTACCTGCTGCAATGCCCATACCAGGAAATCCTGGTCTTTTGCGGTGATCCTGGACAGATCCTCCACCGACGGCATAGCTGCCGCCCGCTGGGCGTAATAATAGATAAAATCCTCAAGCTGGGTGTAATCGTCCGTTTCATTCGGAACGTGTACAAGCGCGCCCTCCTGCTCCAGAGGATACTTGTTGTACAAAGTGAAGGTATCGCCGTTGGCATCCGGACTGGTCAGTTCAAACAGATATGCAGTGCGCGCAGTGCCCTGCTCCAGTTCAAAGGTGTATCCGGAATCGTAGCTGCCGTATTTGGCATCGGCAAGATCCATCTTGGCATAATAACTGTCGTTGGTAAAATAGCTGCCGATCACATCTCCGGTGGACGCATCCGTCACAGTCCCCTCCGGCGTCAGCAGGTACTCGTACACGATCACGCCCCAGTGTACCTCATTGTCAGTGGTGGTATATGCAGCCTCCTGCACATCATAATAGAGCTGATTGTATCCGGCACTTGCCACCCCGTTCATGGCGCAGAAGGTACCATCCCCATCCGACAGATAAGAAATCTTCCGGCAATTCCGAGACAATTCTGTAAAATCCTGATTCGGGGTCAGCAGCACTGCCTGTGTCTGCTCCCCCAACACTGCCTCCTCCAGCTTCGTTTCAAAGCCGTCATAATTGTAGCCTTCAAACGCAAGCTCCTGACCGCTTGCCTGGATTTTTGCATTTTCCTGCTGGTCAAAGCCGGTCATCATCTGCATCAGCCACGCCTGCATGGCAGGCTCGGTCACCCGCTCCAGGAAAGATAAATGCAACGCAGGATCCCCGTCCGGCATTTCGGTATCATAATAGAACCAACTGTTGATGCGGCTTTCCAGCCTGTTGTACTGCTCCGGATCCACCGTATGCTCCATATCCTGATACAGGGCAAACGCCGTCCCGGTAAAGGGGTATTCCCGCACCGCCAGAATCGAACTGGTCAGCTCCTGACTGGTGTCGGAAAGGGATCCGTTACCCGTTCCGCTTCCCGGTGCCAAAGGGATAACGCCCTCATTGATGGGAAGCGTCATATTCAAAGTCAGTGCAATAATCGCAGCGGCAGCGGCAATCGTGCCTGCCACACTGACCCACTTTCTGCGGTGCCGGCCGGGCTGCCCCGGATCCATTTCCATGACTTCTATATGCTCTCGATTTGTTGCCGCCTCTGTCATCTGGTCTGCCAGTTTTGCGATAAATGCATCATCCAGATGCATCTGGTCAATTTTCTGTCTGTAAGAGTCATCAAAACGCATAAGATTCAGCTCCTTCCAGAATATCTTTCAGCAATGCCCTTCCTCTGCTAAGCTGTGTTTTAATAGTAGGCTCCCGCAAGCCGGTCAGATCACTGATCTCCCGCACAGAGTAGCCCTCATAGTAAAACAGATGCACTACAATTCTATATTTTTCCGGCAGCGTCATCACCGCATCGTACACATCCGTGGTCTTTTCCTTGAACGGAATACAGCCGCATTGCTCCGGGATCAGCTGCATGGTTTTCTGATTCCACACGGTTTTGCGCATATCCTTTGCAAGATTGATGGCCACCCGGAGCAGCCATGCTTTTTCATGCTCCTTCGAAACGAACCTGGGTGCGGAGGTGGCATAGCGCAGGAAGGTTTCCTGCACCACATCCTCTGCGTCAGCTCGGTTGCTGAGCTGCATCATGGCAGCACGCAGCACGTCATCGCCGTGTTCCCGCACAACGGCTTCAAACCGGGCACGAAGCTGCACAGGCGTATTCTCCACATGATCGCCCCCTTTTTTGACTTATAAGACGGAATATTCATTCCGTAAGCGCTTTCACTCATAATACGATTCAGCACATCAAAAGGTTTCACGATTTTCAAAATTTTTTTCGGTTTTTTCAAAACCAATTGTACCCGGATTTCCCGGCATTGTCAAGGCAACACGCCCTCGGCAATAAAGTGTTGCTTTTGCAACAGATTTCCCGGAAATTCCGTGATAAAATAAGAAAAAAAGCACACCATAACATACAAAGGAGGATGTTTTATGGAGATTACCGTAACAAAGGATAATTTTGTGCAGCAGGTGCTGCAAGCAGAGCAGCCGGTTCTGGTGGACTTCTGGGCTACCTGGTGCGGTCCATGCAGAATGCTGGCACCGGTTCTGGAACAGATCGCCCAGGAGCGGCAGGATATCCGTGTCTGCAAGATCAATGTGGATGAGGAGCCGCTTCTGGCGCAGCAGTTCCAGATTGACAGCATTCCTACGCTGCTGATCTTTCAAAACGGCAAACAGCTGGCACGGATGACCGGCTACTGTGACAGGCAGACACTGCTGCAAAGACTGGACGAAGCACTGGCGTGATCAGATTACAGGAGGTATGACACGATGTATCAGCACAGAGCAATTACAGAGGATCTTTACTGGATTGGCGGGAACGACCGCCGGCTGGCGCTATTTGAAAACGTCTACCCCATCCCCCGGGGTGTGTCCTATAATGCGTACCTGCTGATGGACGAAAAAACCGTGCTGCTGGATACGGTGGACAAGTCCGTCAGCAACGTGTTCCTGGAAAATCTGGAGCATTTGCTGGGAGAGCGGCAGTTGGATTATGTGATCGTGAACCATATGGAGCCGGATCACTGCGCCGCCCTTGGACAGGTGCTGCACCGATATCCGGAAGCTGTTGTGGTATGCACCCAGAAAGCACTGGACATGATCGGACAGTTTTTCGGAGCGTTCCCGGCACTACGCAGTCAGACCGTCAAGGAGGGTGATACTCTGACCACCGGCAGACATACCCTCTCCTTTGTGATGGCACCCATGGTACACTGGCCGGAGGTGATGGTCACCTATGACGCCGCCGACAAGATCCTGTTCTCCGCTGATGCATTCGGCACCTTCGGCGCACTGGGAGGCAATCTGTTTGCGGACGAAATCCCCTTTGAAGGTCAGTGGCTGGAGGATGCACGCCGCTATTACACCAATATCGTAGGCAAATACGGCTCCCAGGTGCAGGCTCTGCTAAAGAAGGCTGCCAGTCTGGAGATTCAAATGCTCTGCCCCCTCCATGGTCCCATCTGGAGAGAAAACATCGGCTGGTTCCTGGACAAGTACATGCACTGGAGCAGCTACACACCGGAGGAATCCGCCGTCATGATCGCTTACGGCTCCGTGTACGGCAATACAGAGGCGGCCGCCTTTTTACTGGCATCCCGACTGGCGGAACGGGGCGTCCGAAACGTGCTGCTGTATGACGTGTCCGTGACCCACCCCTCCCTTCTGGTGGCAGAAGCTTTCCGGTGCAGCCATCTGATCTTTGCCAGCGCCACCTACAACGCCGGGATCTTCCCCTGCATGGAAACGCTGCTGCTGGAGCTGAAGGCACACAGCCTGAAAAACCGCACCGTCGGGCTGTTGGACAATGGCACCTGGGCTGCCACTGCCGGCAATCAGATGCGCACGGTACTGGAATCCATGCAGAACATGACCATCCTGGAGCCGGTGATCCACATCAAATCCGCATTGACCGAAGCCCAGCTGCCGGAGCTGGATGCCCTGGCGGATGCGGTTGCGGCATCCTTGTAACAAAACAGAAAAAGGGACTGCATAACGCAGTCCCTTTTGGTTTGCAAGAACGAAAATCAGCCAACCAGAGAAGCCGGATATGTCATAATATCAGATGCTTCTTCCTGGGTTACCTACTGATGCTCAGAGGTCTTGCCGTCCTCATCGGTCAGGCTCAGCACACTGCCGCCTGTTGCAATGTCCCATTCCTGCTTTGCAAGCTCTACATAGTTTGTGCGGTGTTGCCTTAAGAAAATCGGCATTCTCCCGCTTTTTTATTTTGATATACAGCTTTTTGTTACAATTGTCAAAAAGCGTCATAGTCGCCGCAGCCGGCACAAAGACGCAGAAAAAGCCGCCGGAGCAGACACTCCGGCGGCACTCTTTTACAACATTCGCTTCATCATACAAAGATCAACGGAATCGATCCGACCGTCTCCGTTCAGGTCACCTGCCTGCCAATCCGACAGTGGATCGCCCCCACAGAGCCACTTTTGCAGGGAGACTGCATCCGCAATGGAAAAGGCGCCGTCCCCGTTCACATCCCCTGCCAGCCGACTGGCGCCAACTGCGAATACGGTGTATCCCACGCAGCCGCTGGTCTGCCCGTTGCTGCCCAGGGTGATCTCCTCCCCCTTTGCCGCCTGGCGGCTGTAGAGAAGGAACTGCACGCCCTTGTCATTTTCCGCAGTCAGCCCCGTGGCTGTCCAATCCTGCATCCAGCTGGGCAGTGCAGTCACACGGCTGTCCAGCGCCACATACACGGTCAGATCCGCTCCGGCTGTAAACACCGCCAGATCTGAAGTGCTGTTTTTCGAGTCGCATGCCGTGCGGATATACTCCGCCTTTGCAAGCTGTGCCGGCAGGGTCGTATAGACTGTGTCCCGGTCGCCGAATACCAGATCGCCGTTCTGGATGCTCTGTGCAATGGACCAGTCCCCGTCATTCTCCATATCCTGCACCAGCAGATTCCGGATCAGGGTGCCCTTCAGGGGCAGTATCTTCCGCTCCAGCTTCCATTTCTGGTTATCGCTGCCGTCCCTTGCCCACTGTACCACATTGGCGCCTTCCTCCTTGGATCCGGCTGCAATGCCAATACAGCTCTGATCCTTGGTAGGCTTGGTGGCAATGGTATAGGTACCATCCCCGTTATCCAGGAACTTAAACAGCTGTGCATCGCTTTGCGTATTGCTGTAGATGCCGATGTTGGTACCGTTATCCGTCTTGCCGTAATCCAGATCCAGGTAATAGGTCTTGCCGTCCCCCACTTCGGAGCAGATCCGGTAGTAGCCGTCCCCTGCATCCTGCATCATCCAGCCATTGGCACTGCCGCTGCCCTGCTGCACATTGGTTCCGTTGGCAGCAGTACCTCCTGCCACCTCCAGGAACAGACCACTGCCCACATTCCGGAACTGATAGATGTGGGCTGTGTCCATCACAGCGCCTGACTTCACCGGATCCTTTTCCGGTGAGAGCGTCACCACGCCTGACGGAAATGCATCCACCGTCAGGTCATTCAAATAGTATTCAATATTGGTGTAGCCCTGTCCACAGTAATCCCCGTTTACATCACTGGGATCCTTGGGATTCAGTCCTCTTGCCAGCTCCCAATCATCCGGCATGCCGTCATTGTCGCTGTCGGTAATGGTTTTGTTCAGAACCGGCGACGGGTATTCATAAGTCACGCCGCACTGGATCTTGTACTTATCAATGGTCGCCTTCTGGGAATCATTTGCCTCGGAATAAGGTCTGGCGCCGGTGAGATAACCGGTGCCGGTACGAGTCTCGTATGCCACCTGCTGATCGATGGCAGTACGGGTATCCGAGGTAATGCCATTGCCAGCATGGTCAATGACGTGGTTGTAAGCATCCGCCGCAGACTCCAGAGTGAGCGCCGCAGATACGTCCACCCCGTTGGACATCACCGGAAAGTGAGAATCCGACCGGGTGGTGGCTTCGCTCTTGCCGGTCTTGAAACTGATAGCAGACCAGTTGGCGTTCTCCCCGTTCCGCACAGAATCGTCCATGTTCAGGATCCGGTTCCCCTCCAGGAATACCTTGAATTTGTCATCGTTGGACACCTGGATATAATGGGTGCCCCCATTGGTGGAGGGACCCAGTTTCAAGGTGTTCCCTGCATAGTTCACATGGGCAATGGTGCCGTAGGCGGTCTGGTATCCCCAGTTATAAATCACGTTGTTGGTAAAATCAGAAGCATTCTGATCCGTAACCTTGCCCCGGTAATTCCGGGATACGTTATGTACGATCAGATTGTGATCCCAGGTCACATTGGCACGACCCAGCATGATTCCAAAACCATGGATGCCCTTGCTGTGATAGGAGAAGGAATTGGAAGGGCCGATGACGGAATACTGTACCGTCAGATTGTCGCACTTGGAATACAGCCCCCACTGCTCATCGTTTGCCCAACCCAGGGAGCAATGATCCACAATGGAATTGGCGCCATTGGCACCGCCCCATGCGTCATAGTCCGCATTGGTACCCCGCTCGCCCGGCCGGGAGCTGATAAACCGGACGATGCAGTTTTCGCCCCCAAGCCCCAGCTTGAAATTTTTCAAGGTGATGCCGGCACCGCCGGGTGCGGTCTGTCCCGCAATGGTCACATTGGAGGACACCACGACATCCTTTTTCAGCTCAATGGTACCGCTTACGTCAAACACCACGATCCGATTGGGCTGGCTGACTGCATCCCGGAAGGATCCGGTGCCGCTGTCGTTGAGATTGGTCACATGCACCACCGTGCCGCCTCTGCCGCCGGTGGCATAGCTGCCGCCCCCCACTGCGCCGGGGAAAGCTTTGATGAGTCCGGCAGCGTCCGCCATGGTATCCGTTTTGGGCAGCATGGATACGGATGCCGACAACACCGTCACCACGCCCGTCAGCAGCGCCGTCAGACGCCTGAATCTATTCTTCATTCCATTTCCCTCCGTATGAACAGCAGCACGCACTGCTATCTACATTGTTTTGCGTATTTTTTTCTGTACTGGGTAGCAGAAATCCCTGCCCGCTCCTTGAACTGCCGCATAAAATGCGTCGGGGTTTTATAGCCGCACTGGTCGGCAATTTCCTGCACCGTCAGTGTGGTATCCGCCAGCAGCTTTTTTGCCCGCTGCATCCGTGCCTGAATAATATCCTCTCCGCAGGAAATGCCGAACTGGGCTTTGTAATTCCGCTGAAAATACCCCCGGCTGATGCCGACGCTCCGGCAAAGCTCGTCAATGTTCCAGTCCCGTTCCGGAAAAGCGTAGATCCGCCGTTGCGCATCCGAAAGGGCATCCTGCAGTTCTGACCGAAATGGGGAAAGCGCCGTTTTGGAGGTCATCTCCAGCATGCAGGCATCGATCTGCTCCTGGGCATGCTCCATGTCGGTAATCACGCAAACAGCATACCGCACGTTTGCATGCTCTCCGCCGGGGGACACACGCTTCAGATCCTCCAACGCCTGCTCCATCCGCAGGATCCACAGATCCATGGTCTCCCGCAGTTCCTTGGGTTCCCCGGCGAAGGCGGCAGCAAACACAGAATCACTGAATCTTGCATGCAGACCGCCTCCATGCAGCAATCGAAGCACATTTGCCAGCATGAACACATGCTCCGTACTCTCCGCCCGGGGGCACTGAATCAACAGTATCCCGATTCCGCCCTGGGCGGCATGCTGGGGCAGCTGCTGCAAGAAGCCCTTGTGATTGTAAAAACCAGTGAGGATATCATGGGTATCGTACTGCGCCATCTTCTTCTGGAGAAAATCCGTATAAAGCTTGCTGCGCAGCATACGGAACCCATTGGAAACGGCGCCACACCAGTTGGAATAATGAAAATCCATCTGACAATCTGCAGCATGCTGAAACGCTGCAGCACAGTAGCCGTAAATATCCTGATCGCTGTGCAGCGGGGTCAACCGCACCACCATGGGCGCATGAGGCTCCGCAAAGCGGGGCAGGATCTGCCGTGCCGGAAAGCTGGCACCGGCACGGGCATATTCTCCGACCCGGGTGCCCATCAGAAGCAGCATCCGGTCTGTATACCGATGCAGCTGGTAGGACTGTCCCTGTTGAAATTTCCCCAGCCAGCCGCTGCATACGCACACGTCGATTTCCGTCCAGTTCGGCACCAGATAGGCAATTTCGCTGATCCGAAGCTGCAGCGCCTGCACATTCGCCGCACTGGACAGCCGGACAATGTGGTTGGCGTTCATATACGCCTCCGTCAGCATCTGCTGCCGGGTAATGGTATTGCTTTGTTCCACAGCAGCGACAGCAACCTCTGGGGACACCGGACAGCCGCAGCTGCCTCCCAGCATCAGCGTCGGCTCCAAAGGCTTACACGGGCTTTGCACACCCAGCTGTTTCAGCAGATTTTCCACCGCCAGCTGCCCAGCCTGCTGCCCGCAGCCTTTTACCGTCGTCACCGGCGGATCGTGGATCAGTGCCTGCATGGTGCCGTCATAACCGGTCACCGCTACATCCCCGGGCACGGAAATTCCCCCTGCCTGCAGGGCATCACACAGGGCAATGGCCATCATATCGTTGGCGCATACCACCCCGTCCGGCTTTGGCACCTCTCCGTTCAGGATCTTATTGGCGAAATCCTGCGCAGTGTTCATCCAGAAGTTCCCGTAGAAAACCTGTTCCTCAGAAACCGGAAGTCCATTGTCCCGGAGCGCCTCTAAAAACCCATCCCGTCGCTGGATCGCTTCAAACCGATCCTTCTGACCGGTCAGACAGTAGAGCAGCTTGCAGCCGTGCACCTGAATCAGATGCTCTGTGATCCGGTAAACGATCTTCTGCTGTTCCGCATACACATAGGGGTACAGCTTATTCTCCTTTTCCAGCACCACGCATCTTGCGCCCCGCTGATGAAACTGCCGCAAAAGCTCTCCCACAAATTCCTGATCAAAAAAATAATCCGCCAGGATGATATATCCATCCAGATCCACCCGGACCGCCAGGTCATAGATCTCCTTTTCGCCGCTGATATGGTGGATATAAAAAGGATCCCGCACCTTAGAATAGGGCTGCTTTGGATTGGTGGAACAGGTGAACACTACCACATCATATCCGGCTGCCCGGGCTGTCCGGTCAATGCCGTCCAGCGCATCCACGATCAGCGCATGGGTGATCGGCGGTGCGATCACCCCAATTTTTCCTACTGCATGCATAGCTTCCTCCGTGCGTCATTGCTGTCCTATACTATTATATATAGTATACAATTTTCCGCACGGAATGTCAAATGAAATGGTATGACAGCTCAATCCAGCAGCATGGATTTCAGAATGGCAAGATCAGCAGCGTTCAAAATGCCGTCCCCGTTCAGGTCGGCTGCCTGAGCATCCGGCAAGGACGCCGTCCGACGTACCAGGTAATCACGCAGAAGCTTTGCGTCTGCTGCATCCACATCGCCGTCCGCATCCACATCTCCAAGCAGCGGCGATACGCCCTGCAAAGTCACAAAGGCAGTATAGAACACACAGCCGCTGGACTGACCGTTTGCACCAAGAACCACAGTGTCTCCCTTGGACACATCCTTTTTATAGATCCGGAATGCGACCTGGTTGGAGTTAACTGCCGTATCCTCTGTCCGGATCCATCCCTGGAGCCATGCAGGCTCACTGGTCACACGGGTGTCCAGACCCACATACACCGTCAGATCCTCTCCGGCAGTAAAGGATGCTGCATCCGTTGTGCATGTTTTGGAATCTGCCGCCGTACAAATGTACTCTGCACCGTTCAGATACTTGGGCAGCGTGACAAAGGTCACCTCCCGGTCGCCGAACACCGGATCCCCGGCCTTCAGATCATAGCGAATGGACCAGTCCATGTAGTTTTCGTTGTCCAGTACCTCCAGACTCCGGATTAGCTTTCCGTCAATGGGATCCCGCTTCACCGGCGTTCCGTTGTATTCCACCGGATCTCCTGCCAGCTCGTTCAGGAACATTTCCAGATTGGTGTAGTCATCCCCGGACAGGCTTACCTTTGCTCCATCTGTGGGATCCTTCGGATTCAGCCCATGCTCGATCTCCCAGGCATCCGGCATACCGTCCCGGTCAGTATCGTTCTTCGCATTGCACACCCCATCAGTGCTGTGCTTGAAGTTGTTCTGATTGGGATAGCCTCCCGCATCGTTCTGGCTGTCGATAATGCCCTCGAGTCCCTGCTTGCTGCCCGTATAGGTATAGGTGCCCTTGGTGACCTCCTGAATATACCGGGCGTCAATGTAATCCCAGCCGGTCTCGGATGCGCCGCCCGCTCCTGCTCCGGCAATGACGCTCTTGTAGGCATCCTCCGCAGACTGGGTATTCACATAGGATTCAAAGAAGGGCTGATCGCTGCGCACGTCCGCTGTGGTGCAGTTCCTGTTGGCAGAAACCGCTTTACCCTTGTCCCAGGCATTGTCCGATGCCCGCAGCAGGTAGTTACCCTTCTGATCCAGCATCACGTTGCCGGATACATACATCTTCTGGCAGTCCGCCCACCCAAGCTCATTGCCGTCGGTGGATACCACATGAAGACTGGTATTGCTTTCTGCTCCTGCTTTATAATAGTTGTTTACAAAGTTAAGCCGTCTTGCGCCCCCATCCGTGGTTCGGTCCCGCCAGTTATAGACCACATTGTTCCGGATATCCAACTGTCCGCCGTAAGTCTCATCCTGCTCCGTTCCCCCTGCCAGGGACCAGTTCCGTCCGGTGCAGTCGATGAGCAGATTGTGGTGGAAGCTGCCCTTGTTGCCGCTGATGGATGCAGCAAAGGCATGGGTCTCCGTTCCGGTACGATCTCCGTCATAATGCACGGAATCGTGAAGGGATTCTCCGATGATGTTCCACTGGAAGGAAATATTTGCTGCACTTCGGGAGGAAAAGCCCTCATCCGTCGCCCAGGAAATGGAACAGTGATCCACAATGGAGTGATTGCAGCTGCCAAGACCCATGCCGCCGGAGGATTTGCCGTTCATATCCCCCACACGTACACGCACATCCCGGATCACCAGATCCGAGGTTCCCATGCCGCCGAAGTCATAATTGATCAGGGTGATGCCGTCTCCGGGTGCGGTCTGTCCGGCAATGTATACGTTGCCTCCGTTGTCCGGGATCACCAGACGATCCTTCAGAGCAATCACGCCCCCCACATCAAATACAATCACACGGGGCACGCCCTGCCAATCCTCTGTCAGCCACTGGGGATCACACAGCGCCCAGCGCAGACTGCCCTCGCCGCTGTCGTTCAGATTGGTAACATGGATCACCTGTCCGCCTCTGCCGCCCCGGGCAAATCTGCCGTAGCCCTCTGCGGTGGGGAAGGCAAGCCGGGTCAGCTGGAAGGAATTCACGGCACCCTTAATGGTGTTTCCATTTTTATCGATTGTGTCTACCCGCCAGTAATAGGTGGGAATGGAGGAATAACTGTCATCCAGGCTAAAGCTGGTGTCGGTCTGACTCCCCTTGAATTCCGGAGACTGATGGGTTGCGGAAAAGACGCTGTTGTAATCCGTACCAATATACACATCCTGGCTCTTCATATTCTTTCCTGCCGTCCAGGATAAGCCCTTTGCAGCATCATGGTGGAACTCCTGGTCTGCCGGCGACATTTTGGAAATGCCCTGTACCGGGTCTCCCCCATCCAGCTCAAAGGCATTGAGCCAGGCATTGCCCTTACCCTCCGGTGCAATCAGCACAGTCACAGTCTGTCCCTTTGTCACCTCAAAGGTGGAGTAGGAGATCCCGGCATCGTCCTCACTGGCCACACGGGTGGGACATGCCACGCCGGTCTGGGTGGTCTTGCCGTTGATGGTAATTTTCATGGATCCGGCAGAATTGCCCTTACCCACACAGCTGTGCCAGGTCTTGAGGGAATGAGTACCGGCGGACAAACCGGCGATCTCCAGCTTAATGATGCCGCCGCCGTTGGTATTGTCCACCGTCACCCCGTCCATGGTCAGATAGGGATGGCTCAGATCCAGCTTTTGCAGTGTCTTATCGTTTTCACTGAGCAGATTGCCTGCTGCACCGCCCCCGTTGCTGAGGGTAAAGGTGATGCCTTGAAATTTCACTGAGCCGGATGCGCTGCCTCTGGGGAAGCACCAGTTGTTTGCCTTTCTGGAATAGGATGCTTTTCTGCCATCGTTCCGGTTCAGATCCACCAGGATCCGGTTCCCCGTTTCGGCAGAGCGGGTATTCTCCAGTCCCCAGTAATTCCCTCCATTGTCGTAGGTTTCGGCGGATGCGGGATTCCGGCTGCCGAGAGCATTGGTTCCGGCAAAGGTGACAGTCATTGCCACGGCAAGCGCCAGACAACGCTTCATTTTGGATATCATATTCAATTCCTCCCTGTTTCCCTGCCCCATGCGGCAATCTGCATATATTTTTCTGCCGCACGCGTTAATTTCTATACATACAGCATATCACATGAAAAACGTCCAAAGCAATAACAAATTGCATCTATTTTATGACCAATCCAGCACAAAAAACAGCATTTCAGTGCTACCGAAATGCTGTTTCCTAAAAATCAGTACAATATTGCTTTATCCGAGTAATGCACGCTTCATACGTACCAGATCCATGCCGGTCAATACACCGTCCCCATTGTAGTCCCCTGCTTTGGGATCCGCCAGCGTGTCCGTCTGCTTAATGAGATATTTTTGCAGTGCTACCACATCTGCCACGCTGCATACGCCATCCGCATTCACATCCCCCATCAGCCGCTCAGCGGTGCTTTCCACCTGCCAGCTGCGGAATGCAATATTCTTGCCGGAGAACACAAAATACAGATCGTGAGTGCCGCCGATGCCGGTAAATGCCTTGCCGGATACCTTGGCGAATGCATCCGGAGCATCAAAGCTGACACTGGTCAGCAGTTGTCCCGTAGGCGCATCCAGCCGCACCTCCATAGTGCCGGTACCCCGTACCTCTGCGGTCAGCACTGCCGAATCCTCCAGCAAAGGTGCATTTGCCCCGGTTTCTCCGGATGCTTCTCCGGTATAAAGCTGAATTGTATCCGCAGACTTGCTGTAGCGGAATGCAGCATTTTCGCCGGTGTATACCGTGTCCCCATCGGAAAAGCCGTTCCAGATATTCCGCAGACCGTCCGCCCATTCCCGGGTATTGGTCAGCTCCGTGGACAGGTCAAAGGCATAGGTGCCGTTTACCAGCATGGTATCAATGGTAAAGGTGATCTGCGCATCATCGGATGCAGTAAAGTAGCCCATGTTGGACATACCTTCCGCACCACCCATGTCACAGGTAATGGTGTAATTCCCGGTGCCGGTGATCTCCGCTGTGCCGGTGCAGTCCGTCCCCGCCTTGGTGGATGGATGCATGGACAGAGTAGTGGCTTTGTCCACATCCGTCACGGAAATCTGATACATAATGGTATCCACCTTGGTCAGCACATAGTCCGCCGGATCCACCGTGGGCTGTGCAGGTACTCTGGAGCCGGTAAAGGTCACGCTGCGGACGCTGCTCCAGGCACCGGCTGCATCGCTGATGAGGTATGGGTTCTGCATGCTGTCAGTGTTGTATACCATATCCGCTGTATTGTTTAAAGAAGCGGCATTCTGCACTGCAAAGGGGTCTACCCCCTGGATGGTCTGTACACCCTTTTTCGTGCCGCCGGTTTTTGTGATGGTCACTGTGTCCTCATCCACGCTGATCCGATCCACCTGCATGCTCCGGTAGCTGCTACCCTGCTTCAGCATCAGGGTATGATAGAACATATAGTATTGATCCCGGAACTTCTGCATGTGGGTATGGTTGTTGGAGTAATCAAAACCGCTCTGTCCCGGGTTCTGGAAGCATTCGCCCCGCATAACCCAGCTGTCCGGATCCAAGGGAGTTTTGGTGGTCATGTACACCATACTGCATCCGGAAGGGGGATCACAGTCATACTCCCACTGCTTGGAATGATCCGACCAATCCGTATTGTAGGTATACACATAGGTGCCGTTGATGTAATTCAGCTCGCTTGCCTCAAACAAATAGGGTGCCGGAATGTTCTGAAAGTCGCTGTCGAAGGAAACCATATCCTCCCCCAGCCGGACGATCCGGGCAGAGCCGGGCATATAATCTGTGCCGCCGGGTGCCTTTCCGGCACCGAAGGACAGCCAGCCCACGCCGTTCTCATCGATCACTGCACCCGGGTCAAAAGGGTTGGGGCAGCCATTCAGTCCGGGGGTGGAAGTGGAAATCAGGGGCTTGCCCAGGGGATCCGTCCAGGGACCCAGCGGATCCGTTGCGGTGATTACGCCCACGCCCAAACCGTTGTTGGAGAAATACAGATAAAAATGGGTCAGTCCGTCATCCTCCACCCGGGAAACAATGGAGGGGGCCCAGGAGTTGGTGATCCAGGGAGCAACCTGATCCACATGAATCTCCCCATGATAAGTCCAGTTTACCATATCATCTGTAGAAAGCACCACCAGGGACTTAATCTGCTCATAGGTATTATCCACCTCGGAGCCCTTGACCTCAAACTGCTGGTGGTCGTTGGTGCCAAACAGGTACAGCCTGCCGTTATACTCCACTGCGGTGGGATCGGCACAGAAAAATGCCGGGGAAATCGGGTTGTTGTAATTGATATTTTTAAACTGGTTGGTGCTGATCTGACTGTTTGCGATGGTACTCGCCTCCTCTGCGGCTTCTGCAATGGATCCGGCAGTGAGCCGGGATGCGGGATACGTTCCGAAGCACAGCGTCAGAGACAATGCTGCCGCCGCTGCGTATGCAAATGCTCGTTTTTTCATAATACCCTCCTGCCTTCGTGTGGTGATATAATCAGTATAACACATCCAAATGCAGGACGGTAGAAGGATGCTGTGCGGTTTTTAGCACAAAACAGACATGGCATTGACAGGCTCCAGACTCCATGCTACAATAGAAGCATACAACCGGAAGGGGGAGAAACATGATACGTCTGCCGCTGTGGATCTTTACAAAATCTGAAGACTTCCCGTTTTTCATTCAATACGGCTACCATGATTCCGAGTGTTATCTGCACGGTCATGAGGACTTTTCGGAACTGGTCATCGTGCTGGAGGGCAGTGCGGAGCATACCGTAGGCACGGAGCATTACCCCATCTCCAAGGGGGATGTGTTTGTCATCAACCAGGATACGGAGCACGGCTTCACCGGGGTCAGCGATTTTCGGATCTGCAACATTATGTTCCGGCCGGAGGTGCTGTTTGAACACATTTACAACATCCGCCAGTCCCCCGGTTTCCAGGCACTGTTCGTAGTTGCGCCCCACTATTTGCAGAATCACCGTTTTTCCAGCCGGCTGCATCTCCAAAGTCAGGAATTTGCCGCAGTCAAGGCCATGATCCGAGATATGATCACCGAGTACAACCGGAAGCAGGAGGGATGGCAGACCTATTGCTACGCCTGCTTTCTGCAGCTTTGCGTCCGGCTTTCCCGGCTATACCAGCTGACTAATACGGAGCAGCACCGATGCGTCATGCAGCTTGCCGCCGCCACCGCCTACATGGAAGGACATTTTTGCAGCAGCATCAGTGTAGCGGAGCTGGCACAGATGTCCGGCTATTCCCAGCGGCAGTTCAGCCGTCTGTTCAAGGAAGCATACGGCGTGTCCCCCAACGCCTACATAACCAATCTGCGGATCCAGAAAGCCCAGCAGCTGCTCCAGAACACACAGCTTCCCGTCGGCGAAATCGCCTGGAACTGCGGCTTTGAGGATCAGAATTATTTCAGCCGCATGTTCCGGCAGACCGCCGGGGTCACCCCCTCCGCTTACCGGAACCGGGAACGGAACAACGCCAGCAAACCTGCCCAGTAATCTTGCCTTAGCGTCAAAACAGGCTATCCGAATACACTCGGATAGCCTGTTTTTATATATGCTCTGATATCACTCTGCATCAAAAAAGTGCCCGGTAAAAAAGTTTTCATTGCCCAAGGGGGTCGCGGTCAGCCGGAACAACACACAGCCGTCCGGACAGACCACAGTAGTCTGATAGCGGCCGTCTCCTCCGATCCGCTCCAGATCACCGCCTGCCCGGATCGCCTCCATCTTCGGATACAGCACCAGCATTGCTTTCGGACAGATGCCGTAGCCGTCCTGATTCACCGGACAGCCATAAGTACAGGTGTATTTGTCGCCGATCTCCTCACCGTTCCGGCAATACCGCTCGGTATGCTTTCCCCGCAAAAAGCCAGCCACTTCAATTTCAAATTCGTATTCCTCCGCATACCACTTCTTCATACAATTCCTCCTTTTGCCGCATCCGGATCGGCTGCCGCAGCAGGGTTCGCAAACGATCCGGCGGGATCTTTCTCGCATCCGACAGATAAATCTCGTGGTGCTGTCTTTGCTCCGTCAGATCAAAGGCATAGCCATTTGCCCCAAGGAAGTGATGCATCCGCTCAATGGTGCGAGCCCGTTCCGCATAAGAACCAATGTGCAGGCACTGGACGCACAGCCCCTCCTCCATGGTCACAAACCTGGCATAGGCACAGTCCATATCCCGCTGCTCCGTTGTATGCTGCACTGCCCAGTCAAAATCCGCCCGGGTCACAAAATCCGGTAACCGACTCGCCAATGTCCAATATAGCATGCCCGTTCCGGTTGCATCCGATCTCCCCTCCTGGCTCTTGTACCAGAATCTTTCCAAAGGAGGCAACACATAGGGCACAAACCCGTCGATCTGATGCGCTGTCCGGTAACTCATTTTTAAAGTGCGACCCACTGCGTACAGGATCATGACCGCCTGCTTGAAAAAGCTGTTTTTCAGGCTGGATTCCCCGACTCCACGCACCACTGCGTAATGTACCGCCGGTACCGTCACGATCATCGGCTGATTGGTTGCCATATAGAATTCCCTATGGGCTTTTTTCAAATCCAGTGGCATTCCGCCGTCTCCCCTTTATACTGCCGCCCTATTTGCCGGATCCTGATTTCCGGATCCGGCTGCCGATCAAAGCACCCATACCCAGTGCCATTCCGTAATTGAGTCCTACGACCGATGCCGCCGCCACGCCCACACACATGCCGATGCAAGCACCTTCGTTGATCCGACTGTCCTGCTGTTGCTGGCGCTCCGGATGCCGCCGCCGATCCGCCTTCTGCCGCAGATGCAGCGAGATTCCCAATATCAGGCACAGTGCTATGACAATCCAGGGCATTGCCCTCATCAGAAACGTCTGCATGGTTTACTCTGCAACCAGCTTCCGAAACTCTGCATCCCGGTCAAAGCTGCCCTCCACAAAGCCAGGTACTTCCTTGATGGCCTTGCAGATACTGATGCTGATGCCGGTCATCATGGAACCGATTTCCTCCTCTGTATAGGTACACCCTCCGGTCACAATCAAGGTTGCAATTCCGTGAGTCATGAGCCACACATCCCGGAAGTACAGATCCGCAGCCGCCGCATCCAGATGATACACCTGCTGCAAACAGGTACGCAGCAGCTCCTGTGACCGATGCATGGCACCCATGGCTCCGCCGTTTTCGCTCTCTGCCGGCGTCAGAAACAGCAGCTTGTAAAGCTCTGGCTCTTCCCGTGCAAAACGGATATACTGCATGCCGAAGCCGTAAAACGGAATGGGCATGCCCAGTCCCCGTTCTGCATAGCCCCGATAAATCCGCTCTGCTGCGCAACGGATTTCCCGCTTGGCCTCTTCCATGGTGTGAAAACAGGTGAAAATCGGCTGGGTAGACACTCCCAGCTCATCGGCAATGTCTCTGGCAGTCACTGCGTCGATCCCCTTAATCCGGGTCACACGCACAGCAGCGTCTATCATTTCTTCCCGTGTAAATTTATATTTTGGCGGCATTTCCGCTCCTCCGCTCCTTAAATTCCGGTCTGTATATGCCGGATCATCCTGCATGTTTCATTGACAGCATCATACAGAGCCTGCATGATGCGCTGCATATATATCATTCGATATATATTGGATTTATTATAGCACATCTGGTGAAACCTGTCAAGAGGATATCCGGTCAAATGCTTTACGAAATTGCGCCTGTCATCCCCGCTATCCGGAACGCAGACATCAACAAAATCCCATGGTCACAGCCATGACACAATGGAAATCACACACGGGTTCTTGGTTGAGTAAATTGTTTCTAGGCAAACAGAAAATCGCCGAATATGTCCTTTTTTTGTATCTACTCACAAAAATCATCACACACTTTTTACCCATCTCACAAATTTGCCTGCACACACTGGTATTTTCCTGTATACGCTTGACAAGTGGAGGAAGTATCGCTATAATAGGTACAAAGGTTTAAGGAACGACCGAGTGTTTCATAAGCCGAACGAAAGAGGTGATTCCCTTGGACAGTATATGCTCCCGGCAACCACACTTCAAACCAAACAAGGAAAGGATGATTAGAATGACGAAATTCAAAAAGGCACTCATCACGACCGCTGCCCTGGCAACCGCCGCCCTGTGCTCACTGACAGCTTATGCCGCTGTCCACATTGTGTGGGTCGACACGTACCAGGATGGCGTTGTCGTTTCCTCCGTCGGGATGGCCGCAGACAGCATAAAGGGCGAACAGGTTTCAAAAACCGTCGGGAACATGACTACCTATTACACCCACACCACCGCAGCTACAGCCAGCACGCAGGTGCTCGTCATGAATGCAGTGAACAATTCCAGCGAGACAAAGTACATGTCCGGATACGTTACCGTTTGTGATAGATCCGGAAATATTATCTGGTCACACTATCAGGCAAGCAGCGGTCGTGTAAGTTCCCACATGCCACTGCTGGCTTCTAATTCCTTTAGCAACTCTTCTCTCTCAAGTGGGGATTACTATTTGGAATACTCATCCAACATCTTTAAGACAAACGATTCCCATTCCCCGGTCGCATACAGCACACAGCTTGATGTACCCTTTAGAATCTCGTAAGCAAACCGCCCGTCCGGAGCATATGCTTTATATGCTCCGGACACCACTCTGAATTGAAGGAGGACACCTTCATGCTGATTCGCAGTCTGCGCAGTTTCCTGCAAAGCCACACGCCTTTCTTTCTGATGATGATCCTATGCATTATGATCTCCTCTCTGCTGATGCTGTTCGGATACGGTCTTTACCAGGATTATATGCTGGAACAGAAAGATTTCGACAGTTCTTCAAAAAGATTTCTTTTTAACACAGCCGCCAAATCCGATGATATGGATCTGGATGGTTTTTTTTTGAACAAGGATCTTATAATAACCAAGAGCGAATTAGATCATTGCATTGCTTCCATTCCAGATCAATATCTTGAGACATCGTCCCTCGTTACTGTGTATTTTTATAATCCAGACATCATAATGACCGGACCTTCGGTAAAAGACATCTGTACTTGTTATTTTTTTGTAAAAGGTGGAGTGAAATATCCTTCTAAGGAAACATTTACAAACAGAATGGAGCATCCAGGAGCAAGCGGACGTATGTTTTCCGATAAAGAATACACTTCAGGTGAGTCAGTTATAATACTAGGAAACGGCGGACAAGGGAATCCGGGAGAAACTGTAGAATTTTACAATAGAGAAAAATATACAGTGATTGCCAAAGGAGGGTTGTTTCAAGAAATTCCATATGACCGTGTCCCCTCCGACTCTATTGTTGAATATGTTTCCCTGGACTTTGACAAGCCCCTGTCCTTTGAACAATACAACACACTAAAAAATGCCTTCTCCTCCATTCTGGATCGGATAGAGGTCTGGCGTTACATTCCCTTCTACGACGAGGATTACTGGATGTACAACTCCGCTATGCTGGCGTCCCTGCTGATCGCAGTGGTGGCTGCCTTTAATCTGGTGGTGCTGTATCACTATGTGCTTGTCCGCCGGCAAAAATCCCTGGCAATTTTCCAGCTATGCGGCTGCACCAAGGGCAGAGCCATCCGGCTGTATGTGGCAGAAAGCCTGATGCTGACCGTACCCTGCTACTGCCTGTCGGCGGTGCTGTACCACTTTGTGCTGTTAAAGCCCTTCACCCGGATTTTCCCCTACATTGACACTGCCTACTCCTGGCGGCTGTATGCCACCGGCTTCGGCATCTTTGTCACTGTCTGCACCATCGCTATCTGGATCCTGTCCGCACGGATCGTTTCCAAGCATTCTATCGTGGAAAGAAAGGGGGGGGTGGTATGATACAGCTGCGTCTGGCACTGCGAGAGTGCAAAAAAGAGTGGCCCAAACATATCCCCATGGTTCTGCAAATGGCATGCATTCTGTTTCTGACCATCGTCAGCGTCTCCACTGTAATTTACCGGTTCTCCTACTTCCTTCCATTTGCAAATTACTGGAAGCATGATGGCTTCGTATTCTACGCCGACACGGTGCAAATGTACGAGGAGGATTTTTACCAGGAGATGACCGGGGTAACAGATGTGGCGCTGTCCTATCGGTATACGGGTCTGAAGCTGAATATTGAAAATCCCTTGATCTATTCCGATAAATTGCTGGAACGCTACACACCGCCGCTAAAAAGCGGAAAGCTGGTGCTGTCCGATCCGGCGGATCCCCTGCCCAATGTGCTGGTGAACGAAAGCAGCGGCTACCGGGTGGGAGACGAGATCCGGTTTTATCAGATCCAATACGAATATACATACGACGACGAGGGCAATGTGACCGATTCCCGGGAAAAGGAACCTACAGAGTCGGATTACCAGTCCCTGCGGGTTTCCGGTGTCTATGGGGACAATACCAAGCTGCTGCTGATGAACGGTGGTGCCGTAGATTCTGAATTGGCGGATTACCGCACCATCTACAATGACATCTCCTCCCTGCAAAGCGGAGGCTGCACGATTCTGATGTCGGAGTCCGAAGCCAAGAAGTACTGGAACAACCAGGAGCACTACGCAGTGTTCGGCATCGGCATGGTGATGTATGAGGACGGTCTGGACAGCAGCGTGAAGCGTGCAAACCTGGAAGCCTTTACATCCAAAAACGTCGGCCAGAACTGGACACTGAACAACAGGGATCTGTACAAGGACAGCCACACCTACTGCTTCCAGCAGGTGTACACCATGATGCCCTTTATGATCGGTATCCTGATCCTGTTTTTCCTGAGTATGATCAGCGTCAACAGTGTTTCTGCAGTGAGAAAGCTGCGCACCTACACCATCTACCGGGTCTGCGGCATGCCCTGGGGCAAATGTCTCAGCATCGCCGCATACAAAAGCCTGCTGATTACAGCGGCGGCAGGCATTCTCTGCGGACTGCTGATGCTGCTCAAGGAACGGTTCAACCTGTTCAGCAACTTTCTGGTTTCCTTCGGTTGGATGCAGGGGCTGTTCTGCCTGCTGTTCCTCCTACTGAATATGGGCATCGCCGTCCTGATCAGCGCTGTGGTGCTGCGGCATGCACAAATCAACCAACTGCTGCACGAAACATAAGACTACACAAGCATCCCCCCGACAGGATTTCTGTCAGGGGGATTGCTTTTTCACGGGTTTACGCAGATCCTGCGGAGTGGATGGAGCTATATAGGCAGTCATAGTCCCCCTGCAAAATGCGAAGACAGTCTTGACAGGATCACCGGAAAGGCGTATAGTTAAGGCAACACCGCAAGGAGATTGCACGAAAGGAAGAATCCCCATGAAACGCCAATTACAGCCCCATCAGATCATCACCCAGAGCCTCACCGGCCCTTTTCAGAAAACAATCTGGAAGCCCTTTGTCAAAGCTGTTGATACCTATGCTCTGATCGCACCAGGAGACCGGATTGCCGTGTGCGTATCCGGTGGCAAGGACTCCATGCTGCTGGCAAAGCTGATGCAGCAATTGCAGCGTGTCCGGCAAAACGACTTTGCCCTGGAGTTTCTCACCATGGATCCTGGCTACGATCCGGCGCATACCCGGCAGCTATTGGACAATGCAGCCCTGCTGGGCATCCCGGTGCAGGTGTTTGAGACGAATATTCTCCGGATCGTCAACAAGCAGGAGCAACACCCCTGCTTTCTGTGCGCCCGCATGCGCCGAGGGCATCTGTACGCCAAAGCCCAGGCATTGGGCTGCAACAAGATCGCCCTGGGGCATCACTTCAACGACGTAATCGAAACCACCCTGATGGGCATGCTGTACGGGGGGCAGATCCAGGCCATGCTGCCTCGGCGCAGGAGCGACAACTACGATGGCATGGAGCTGATCCGGCCCCTGTACTGCGTCCATGAGGAGGACATTTTAGCGTGGCAGGATGCAAATGCACTGCATTTTCTACAATGCGCATGCCGCTTCACCAGTCGCAGCCAGGAGGATGCCGCATACTCCCGCCGTGCCCGGGTGAAGGCGCTGATCGCCCAGCTGAAATCCGAATCACCGGAGGTGGAACGGAGCATTTTTCACAGCATCCATACAGTGCAGCTGGACTCCATGCCCGGCTATAAATCCCAGGGCATAGCCCACAGTTTCCTGGAACGGCTGGAATGAAAATTTGGTAATGCGGGGCAGTTCATGAATGAAATCCATTCATGCTGTTTCAGGCATTCGATTGCCCCAGCAGCATGGACACAAAGCCCTGGGTATGGAACACATCCGTCCGATAGCTTGCCTCCGCCAGGGTGTCCAGATTTTCCATGGAGTATTCTACCTCCTGGGAAAAGATCTTTGCCTGCCGGATGATCTGCTCCAGGGATAACGTTCCGCTCTGAGCCCACTCTGCCATACAACAAGCCCCCAGGATCAGAGTGGCGATGACGGTCAGCTGTGCTTTTGCCACCAGATCCCCGTCAAACACCGCCTTGAGAAAATACCGGTATGTATGGTACACCGCCCCATGCTCAAAAGCGTAGGCAAAGGGAGCCGCAGTCTCCCGAAAGGCATGCCCCTTGCAGAAAAGCACCTCGGGCTGTTCTGCAAGCTGCTCCAATCCCTGCTTCCAGGCGGTGTCCAGAATGTCCAGGCCGGTAATCAGCTCCAGTAAAGCCCGCCAATGGGCGGCATGATCCGGATCCTGTCGGCTCCGGACAGAGAGTGTGTTCAGCAGAGCCTTGCAATAGGCAGTATCCGAAAACTGCCGGATGTCCTGGTAGATCCGCTCCGGCTCGGTCAAATCCAGATCCTCCTGTAAGCCGTCTGCAAACACCAGGAACAGGGCAAGCCGTTCCGCCAAAGGCATGCTCCGGTTCTGCAGCAGATGAAAAGCAGTCTCCCTGGCGGCAAACAAGGCATCAAACACCGCCGGGTCATAGTCACAGTCGTTATCCTCCCGGCTCTCCTCCGTGAGAAACGTATCCGGCGCCGGATCCGACAGAATCAGCCGGGCAGCCTCCTCACAGCACATGCCTACTCCTGCTTCGGTCAGCCCATGGAACCAGGCGTAATACCGGGGATGCTCCCGGCAGATCTCTCCCAGCATATCCGCTCCAAGGGTCTGCTGGATGCTGCAAAGATTCTGTGGATCCAGAAAGGGGCACTTCCCATCCACCTGTCCCATGCAGGTGCAGCCATCCTCCTCATACAGAGCCGCCCGGAGCCGATCCCCCAGTGCTCCTCCCATACTGCGGTACGCCTGTGCGGTGTCCGGGTCGATCTCAATCTCCCAGCCCACACAGCAGCAGTTATCCCGGCAGGCTGTGCCGGTACAGTGAAAATCACGAAAATAATGCGGCATTCTGCGCATAGTCCCCACCTCAATCCAATTGTCATGCTTTATCATGTTGATTATATCACATTTACGGGAGCTTGGCAATCGTGCAGTGGTGTTTCCGGAAATGGACAGTTGACAAAAAGGCTGAATTACATTATGCGTAAATCTCAGAATCGACGTAAGATCGGGAGTTATTTATGCAAATCTTCAAAATGGATTGTGATAAGGAGGTCGTTATGTATTCATATACTGCCCCCTTCCCGGTAAAATAGACACGAAAAAGCACACAAAAGTCGAATGAATCGCCGGATTGCTCCGGTATGCTCATGCGACATTTTG